>Ga0256842_1000924_pt1 | contig 25239 bp, 25 predicted proteins | sample 4559240metaG_FD_185973 | JGI IMG/M metagenome (GOLD analysis project Ga0256842, IMG submission 185973) | Hydrothermal vent microbial communities from Guaymas Basin, Mexico - 4559-240 | ecosystem: Environmental > Aquatic > Marine > Hydrothermal vents | place: Mexico: Guaymas Basin | collected... | reverse complement strand
TTATGAAAATATCCCATCATTTGATAAGTTTGTAAATAAGCTTAATGCTCTACATGTAGACAAAGAGGTGCAAAAACCTAAACTTAAAAGTTATTATTCTTCAACAAATATGGCTAAAAAACTTAATAAGGTTTTAGGAAAAAATATAGAGTTTAAACTTATTCGTAAAGATAAAAAATGGTTTATTCAACATAAAAATATACTTCAAGTACTGGATAAAAAAGATTTTGCTAGATTTTTTACAAGTGTTAGTAATCAAAATATCATCATCAATACAAACAAAAGAGACAATATCTTATATGACGGGATGAAGTTCTTTTTTAAAGTTAAAAGTACTAAAAAAGGTTTCGTTTGCATACTGAGTGTGTATGAAGATGGGACAGTTTCTACACTTGTTAGAAATATACCGATAGATAAAAATAACTTAGAAAATATTCCTGATGAAGAGTATGAAAGTATTCCAGAGGCTTCACTAATGCAAAGAGGGATAGAGACATTTGATCTTTATGTAGTGATTTATAGCGATAAAAAACTTCACTTTGATAGTTTTGCTTATGCTGATGAAGAACTAATAGATGAAGAAAAATACAAAAACTTTGATGAGCTTATAGAGTTTTTAAATGACAAAACTTATAGTACTTTAAAAGTAGTCACTAAACCTCGTATGTAGATATTTTCGCTATAATAACTTTAATAAAATAATAAAGAGTATTAAATATGGAAAAAATTGAACCGATGACATTATTTGGATATGAAAAACTCCAAGCAGAAGTGAAAAATTTAAAGCAAGTTGTAAGACCGCAGATAGTTAAAGATATTGAAACAGCATTAGAACATGGTGATTTAAAAGAAAATGCTGAGTATCACGCAGCAAAAGAAGCACAAAAAAATACAGATCAAAGATTGGCAGATTTGTCAGAAATTTTAGGTAATTCTCGCATAGTTGACCCCTCAGAACTTGAACATGCAAAAATCTCTTTTGGTTCAACTGTTGTTATGACAGACTTAAATACTGATGAAGAACTAACTTACACTATTGTTGGTGGTTGTGAATCAAATCCAGATATAGGGCTTATATCTTTTGGGTCACCTCTTGCAAAACAACTTCTTGGAAGGGAAGAGGGTGATGAGGTTAAAGTTCGTCTTCCTGGTGGAGAAAAAGAGTTTGAGATTGATGAAGTGAAATATCAGGAGATAGTCTTTGAGTGTCACTAAAAAGATAAATGTTGGGATTATTGGAGTAAGTGGTTATACAGGACTAGAGCTTGTAAAAATGCTAATCAATCATCCAACTTTTAATCTAAACTATGTAGCAAACTCACAAGGAGATACAACACTAGATGAACTACATCCTTCACTTAGCGGAGTATGCTCACTTGAAGTAAAAAAAGCTGATGTAGATGAGTGTTCTTCAGCTTGTGAGCTTGTCTTTTTAGCAGTACCTCATAAAACTGCAATGGCATTTGTAAAACCTTTTATGAAAAATAAAACTAAGATAGTTGATTTTTCAGCTGATTATAGACTTACTAAAGATGTTTATGAGGAGTACTATTGTCCACATACTGATGTAGAGAATTTAGAAAATGTTGTGTATGGTTTACCTGAGATGTTCCGAGAAGATATTAAAAAAGCTTCATTAGTCGCAAATCCTGGATGCTATCCAACATCTGCGATTTTAGGACTTTTACCTTTTTTACAAAAAAGAGTTCCAAATACACCAATCATAGTGGATGCAAAAACTGGTGTAAGTGGTGCTGGTAAAAAACTAAGTGAAGTTACACACTTTGTAAATGTAAATGATAATCTTTTTGCCTATAACCCTTTTTATCATAGACATGCTCCAGAGATAGCACAAAAGTTAGGTATAGATTTTGATGATGTAAACTTTGTACCTCATTTAGTTCCCTTAACTCGCGGTATGATAAGCTCTATCTATATTCAAGTTGATGGTGATTTTGATGAACATAAGCTTTTACAAGATTACTACAAAGATGAAAAGTATGTTCGTATAAGTAAAAACCCAGTAGATATGAAAAATACTGCTGGGACAAATTTTTGCGATATTTATGTGAAAAGAAAAGGTAACTTACTGTTTATCTCTAGTTCTATAGATAATCTGCTTCGTGGTTCATCATCTCAAGCCTTAGCAAATGCAAATCTTATGATGGGCTTATCTGAAGATGCTGGAATCCCAAATATAGCTTATGTCCCATAAACTAAAACTTCAAGAGGGTGCATTTATCCTAGGTGATGCACACTACTCACATAAACGCCCAGAATTTTTAGAGTTTATTCGCGCAATCCATTCAAAAAAATTACAACCTAAACAAATAATTTTTATGGGTGATATATTTGATGCACTTTTTGGAAGCATAAGTAATACTATTAAAGAAAATGCAGAGGCTGTGCAACTGATAGAAGAGATTTCTAAAGATGTGGAGATTATTTATCTTGAAGGTAATCATGACTTTAATCTAAAAAAAGTATTTACAAATATAAAAACTTTTACTATCTATCAACAACCAGTAGAGTGTTCTTTTAACGACAAAAAAATATATTTAGCTCATGGAGATTTTGAGAGTAACTTCGGTTATCGTGCTTACACTTGGTTTATACGAAATCCATTTATTCTTCCAATATTAAATATTTTAAATAATACTTTTAATAATTTTGTTTTAAAAAATCTTGATAAATATTTAGGTGTAAAAGATGATTGTAAAGAGTTCACTGGTTTTAGAAAATATATAGCTAAACGACTTGAAAGTAAGTATGATTGTGATTATTTTATTGAGGGACATTTTCATCAAAATAAGACGATTAGTTACAATGGCTTTATTTATATAAATTTATCGGCTTTTGCTTGCAATCAAAGTTACTTTGTTGTAAACTCTTCACAAGATAAAGATCTATTGCAGGAGAATTTTTTCTCTTTGTAGAGATAGGAGAACCATAAATATGGATTTAGATAATGAGTTAAAAGTTGGTTCCAATGAGATGGAACTTGTTGACTTTCGTATTTTAAAACAAGAAGAAGATGGTGTTTATGAAGGAATTTATGGTATTAATGTATCAAAAGTTCGAGAAATTATTAAATTACCAAGCCTTACTGAATTGCCAGGTACGCCTGAGTTCATAGAGGGTATTTTTGATTTACGTGATGTTGTTATACCTGTTGTTAACTTAGCAAAATGGATGGGAATTGTAGTACCCCCAGAAGCAGAAGCACAGGCTAAAGTGATTATTACAGAGTTTAATAATGTTCTTATAGGGTTTATTGTTCATGACGCAAAAAGAATCCGTAGAATTTCGTGGTCAGATATAGAACCAGCATCTTTTGTAAGCACTTCGGGCTCACTTGATGGTAGTAAAATAACTGGTGTAACAAAGATAGAAGGTGATAATGTTCTTCTTATCTTAGATCTTGAGACTGTTGTTCAAGATTTAGGTCTTTATGAGCCAGACACAGAAACTGTACCAGATCAAATAGCAACATTTAGTGGAGTAGCACTTGTTTTAGATGATAGTTCTACTGCTAGGAAAATTGTAAAAGAGGCTTTGATCAAAATGGGCTTTTCAGTTGTTGAAGCAGGTGATGGTGAAGAGGGTCTTGTAAAATTAAATGATCTTTATAAAATGTATGGTAATCAGTTAGCAAATAATCTTAAAATTATTATATCTGATGTAGAGATGCCAAAAATGGATGGTTTTCACTTTGCAGCAAATGTAAAAGATGATGAAAGATTTGATGGCATACCAATAGTGTTTAATTCGTCAATATCTGACCATTTTTCTGAAAATAGAGGTATTGAGGCTGGTGGAGAAGCTTACTTAGTGAAGTTTCAAGCGAGTACATTTTATGATGAAGTAGCGCGTGTAGTTCGTGCTCATATGAACTAGGAGTATAAATATGGATGAATTTCAAGAAATATTACAAGATTTTTTAATTGAGTCTTTTGAGTTAGTTGAAAAGTTAGATGAAGATTTAGTAGAGTTAGAATCAAATCCAGAAGATTTAGAACTTTTAAATGGAATCTTTAGAGTTGCACATACTGTTAAAGGTGCTTCATCATTTTTAAACTTTGATGTACTTACGCACCTAACACACCATATGGAAGATGTTTTAAATAAAGCAAGACATGGTGAATTGATTATCACTCCAGATATTATGGATGTTATTTTAGAATCTATTGATCTTATGAAAGCACTTTTAAATACTATTCGTGATACATCTGCTGATGGCGGAATTGATGTTTCAGAATGTGTTGTTAAACTAGATAAAATTTCTGGTGGTGATGGTAAAATAGATACCCCTGTTTCACAAGCAGCAACTCCAGTAGAAGAGGTTGCTCCTGCGGCTGAGGAAACTTCAGAAGAAGATATTGATTATGACAATATGTCTCCTGATGATTTAGAAGCAGAGATAGAAAGACTACTTCAAGAGCGTCAATCTGAAGACAAAGCAAAAAGAGAAGCTAAGATAGCAGCTGGTGAAGAGGTGGTTTCCTTAGAACCTGATGAGGTTCCCAAGGAAGAGGTAAAGCCTGAACCAACACCAGAACCAGTTGTAACTACGCCTGTGCCAGTAACTCCAACTCCAGCACCAGCTACAACTACAGCACCAAAAACAGATGCAAAAGCAGCAGCGCCAGCAAAAAAAGCAGCTACTGTTGAGCAAACTATTCGTGTTGATGTAAAAAGACTTGATCACTTGATGAATCTTATTGGTGAGCTTGTTCTTGCTAAAAACAGACTTATTAAAATCAATGATGATGTTGAAGAGCGTTATGAGGGTGAAGAGTTCTTAGAAGAGTTGACTCAAGTAGTAAGTATTGTTTCTCTTGTTACAACTGACCTTCAAATCGCAGTTATGAAAACAAGAATGCTTCCAATTGGTAAAGTGTTTAACAAATTCCCTAGAATGATTCGTGATTTAACTCGTGAACTTAATAAAAAAATGGAACTACAAATATCTGGTGAAGATACAGAGCTTGATAAATCAATCGTAGAAGAGGTTGGTGATCCACTTGTTCATATTATCCGTAACTCATGTGATCATGGTATTGAGATTCCAGAAGTTCGTGTAGCTGCTGGTAAAGATGAAACGGGTACGATTAAGTTAAAGGCTTATAATGAAGGTAACCAAATTGTTATCCAGATTGATGATGATGGAAAAGGACTTGATGCTGAAATGCTAAAAGCAAAATCAGTTGAAAAAGGTCTTATAACACTTTCTGAAGCTGATTCTATGAGCGATAAAGAGGCTTTTGGTCTTATCTTTAAACCAGGTTTCTCAACAGCTGCAACAGTTACAAATGTATCTGGTCGTGGTGTTGGTATGGATGTTGTAAAAACAAATATCGAAAAAGTAAATGGTATGATAGATATTGAGAGTGAAGTAGGGGTTGGAACTACTATGAAGTTAAAGATTCCTCTTACTCTTGCAATTATCCAAGCACTTTTAGTTGGTGTTCAAGAGGAACACTATGCTATTCCACTTGCTTCAGTTTTAGAGACTGTTCGAATAAGTAAAGATGAGATTTATACAGTTGAAGGTCGTTCTGTTATGAGACTTCGTGAAGATATTCTTTCACTTGTTCATATTGGAGATATCTTTGAAGTTGAACGCATACTTGATTCAAGTGAACATGTTTATGTTGTTGTCCTTGGTCTAGGAACTTCTAAGCTTGGTCTTATTGTTGATAGCTTAGTTGGTCAAGAGGAGATAGTTATTAAATCTCTTGGGGATTACCTTAAAGGTATTGAAGGTATTGCTGGAGCTACTATCCGTGGTGATGGTGGTGTAACTTTAATCGTTGATGTTGTTGCGCTTATGGATATTGCTAGAAATGTTAAAAGTACAGTAATGACTGATAATCCATCAACAGCGCAGATAACACTTGAAAAGTCTAAAGCAAGTGATTATTGTGTAATGATTGTGGATGATTCTAAAACAGATAGAACTATCATGAGAAAAGCACTAGAACCATTAGGTTTGACATTAGTTGAAGCAGCAGATGGTCAAGAAGCCTTAAATATCTTAAAACAGGGTGATAATAACTTTGATGCAATGCTTGTTGATATTGAGATGCCAAGAATGGATGGTTACACTCTAGCGACAGAGATTAAAAAATATAACCGTTACAAAAACTTACCACTTATTGCAGTAACTTCAAGAACTGGTAAGTCTGATCGTATGCGTGGTGTTGAGTCTGGTATGGTTGAGTATATTACTAAACCATATTCTGCTGATTATCTAGCTAGTGTAGTTCAAAGAAATGTAAATTTTAAATCGGAGTTTTTATAATGAGTGATAAATTAAAAGATATTATAAATAAGCAAGGTCAGCAACAAGAGAATGATGGTTTAAACCATTCTGATGATGTAGTTCAGTTAGTTGGATTTGTTATTGGTGAAGAAGAGTATGCCGTGCCAATTTTAGCTATTCAAGAGATTATACATCCCTTTTCTTGGACTAGAGTGCCTCAGGTTCCTAAGTATGTAGTTGGAGTTTTTAATATGCGTGGTGCTGTTATCCCACTTATTGATTTACGTCTTAAATTTGGATTACCTGCTTTAAAACAAGGTGATGAAACTCGTTTTATCGTTATGCGTCATGGTGATGATATTGCTGGATTTATTATTGATAGACTAACTATGGCTATTCGTATCAAAAAGACAAATATTGGTCCTGCACCTGATACTACTAATGGTGATGATACTATGATTGAGGGTGTTGGTAAACAAGAAGATAGAATCATAACTATTTTAAAAGTGGATAAATTATTAGCAAGAGATTTCTAAGAAATTTTATATGAGCAAATCCTCTTTTGATACTCTACATGTAGATGATAAGCTCTCTTTAACTTTTAGAGGAGAGCTTAATATATATAATATATCAGATTTTGAGCAAGATATAAACAATCTTGGGTTAGTGGGTGTTAAAACAGCACTTATTGATTTGAGTAATGTTTCTTTTATGGACACAGCTTCTTCCATCTTAATTTTTAATTTACAAAAAAAACTTACAAATAAAAATATAATTATTAAGTTGCTCTGCTCAAATAAAGAGATTTTAGATATTTTGTCTTTAGTAGAAAATCAAAAAAATAAATCTGTTAAACTAGAACATAAAGATAGGAGAACAATAGTTCAAACTATAGGTAAGCATACTTATCAAAATTATTTAGGATTTTTGTCCTTTATGGCATTTATGGGTGAATTGTTTTTCAATAAATTTCGCTACATTACAAGTATAAAAACTATAAGATTTAAAGAGATAGCTTTTGAGATAAATGAAAGTGGAGTCAAGGCTTTTGGAATTGTAGCACTTACCTCTTTTTTGATTGGTCTAGTTGTCGCTTATCAATCAGCTTTTCAGCTTAAAATTTATGGTGCAAATATTTTTATAGTAGATATGCTTGGAATCTCTATACTCAGAGAACTTGCCCCTGTAATCACAGCTATAGTACTAGCTGGTCGTAGTGGTTCAGCTTTTACTGCTCAAATTGGAGCGATGAAAATAACTGAAGAGTTAGATGCGATGCGGACTATGGGATTTGATCCATATAGGTTTTTAGTAGTTCCGAGAATTATTGCTCTTATTATTACCCTTCCTATTTTAATTTTTATAGCAGATATAATGGCACTAATTGCTGGAATGGTTGTCGCAAATTTAGATTTAGGTATAAGTACAAATCTATTTTTAGATAGATTTAATGAAGTTATAGCAATTAAGCACTTTTATATTGGTATCATAAAAGGTCCATTTTTTGCATTTTTAATTGCAACGATTGGAATTTACAGAGGACTTATGGTTCAAAATGATACTCAAAGCATAGGGTTTAACACTACAAAAAGTGTAGTTGAGTCTATCTTTGCAGTTATTATTTGTGATGCAGTTTTCTCAATAGCATTTACAAACTTGGGTATATAGATGAAAAATATTATAGAGGTTAAAAACATAAGGACAGTTTTTGATGAAAGAGTTGTTCATGATGGTTTAACTCTTAATGTAAAAGAGGGTGAGATATATGGACTACTTGGTCCAAGTGGTTGTGGCAAAACAACACTTCTTCGTGAGATGGTTATGCTTGAGAAAATCCAATCAGGAAGTATAAATATTTTAGGTCATGAACTAAGTAGTATTAATAATAAAGATGCTCAATCTCTTAGAAAAAGGTGGGGTGTGTTATTTCAGGCTGGTGCACTTTTTTCATCATTAACCATAAAAGAAAATATAGCCTTACCGCTTGTAGAGTATACTAATCTTTCTCAAAATATGATAGAAGAGATAGTCGAGTTTAAAGTTAGTATAGTTGGACTAAAAGCAGGTGATGTAAATCTTTATCCATCCCAGATATCTGGTGGTATGAAGAAGAAAGCAGCATTAGCCCGTTCTCTTGCAATGGACCCTAAACTTTTATTTTTAGATGAGCCAACATCTGGACTTGATCCCATCTCTGCAAGAGAGTTTGATAGGTTAATTTTGAAACTTAGAGATATGTTAGGGCTTAGTATAGTGATGGTTTCACATGATTTACAATCAATTTATGATACACTTGATAGAGTTGCAATTATTGATGAAAAAAAGATAATTTATGAAGGGAAATTAGAAAATATAAGATCTGTAGATAGCCATTTTATACAGACATTTTTCGCAAAAAAATAATGAATAATAAAGTAAATTATAGTTTAGTTGGATTTTTAGTACTTTTTAGTATATCTATGATGTTAGTTTTTGGTTATTGGTTACTTAAACCATCACAAGAAGAGGAGATGCAAAAGTACAATATATACTTTTCAGAGTCTGTCCTTGGTTTAAATCTTGATGCACCTGTAAAATATCGTGGGGTTAGTGTTGGTAAAGTTACTGGACTTAAAATAAACCCTAATAATACAGAAGAGGTAGAAGTTCTTGTAAATATATTAAAGACCACTCCTATTAAATCATCAACAGTAGCAAAATTAACATCACAAGGAATAACTGGTTTGTCTTATATTAATCTTACTCTCGGAGATAAAGATGCACCACCACTTTTACCAAAAGAGGGGCAAGAATATGCAGTTATTAAAACATCACCATCACTTTTTAAACGCTTAGAACAAACCGTAGGTAATGTAACAGAAAATTTATCAGATACATTACTTAAGACTCAAGAGCTTTTAAATAAAACTAACCAAAAAGAGATATCAGCACTATTAAAAAATTCTGCTGAGTTTATGGATAGAATGAATAAAACATTTGATGATAAGACTATAGAAAATATTCAAGTAACAATGAGTAACCTAAATTCAACTACAAAAAAGATGGATGAATTAATGCCTAGACTTGGTAAAATTGTAACAAATACAATTGAATGGGAAGATAAAGTATCTGGAGCTTTTAAAGCAATTATGGGAAGTTATCATGGTATAAAAACTACTATGGATTTGTTTAAAAAGTCTTTAGCTCGTGGTGATTTTAATATTAAAGAGATATCTAATACTTTTGTGCCAACTATGAACAATACATTAAGACAAACTCAAGAATTAATGATTAAATTAGAAGATACACTCAATCAATATGAGAGAAGTCCCGGTGATTTACTAATACAAGAAAATATTAAAAAAGGCCCAGGAGAATAATAGATGAAATACATTTTAGTTATAGTTAGCTTGTTTATTTTTAGTGGATGTATAGTTGAAAAAAAACCATCAATAACTGATTATAAACTGACTACAAAGCTAGAGCAGTTTAGTAGCAGCTCAAATGGTTGTAAAGATAAAATACTTAAAATTTCAAAAGCATTTTCGACCCCTTCGTTAATCTCTTTAAGAATGTCATATGTGCAAGATGAAAATAAAGTTTTTTCATATTCTAAATCACAGTGGCTAACATCACCCTCAAAAGATATAGCAAATAAAATATATCTTTCTGTTAAAGATTCTAAACTTTTTAAATACGTAAATCTTGAAATATCGAGAAGTGGTAGTGAATATCTTATGGAGATAATTATAGAAGATTTTATGCAATATTATGATGAAAAATTAGATAGCTCATATGCAAATGTAAAAATAGATATAAATATAATAGACTTAAAAGATTCATCAATTATAGCTACTAATGAATTTTCTTCAAAAGTAGATGTAAAAACTTTAGATGCTGAGGGTGGAGTTGAAGCTTTAAATATAGCGTTGAACAATGTAATAAAACAAAACTTAGAGTGGTTAAATGGAGTTTGTGAGTGATTAAAGAATCAGAATATAAAAAAAGAAGAGATAAATTACTCAAATCATTAGAAAAAAATTCTGTTGCTGTTTTATTTTCAGCAAAATATAAAATCAGATCAAACGACACAGAATATCCTTTTAGACAAGATAGTAATTTTTACTATTTAACAGGTTTTAAAGAGGATGAATCTTCACTTATATTTGTTAAAAATAAAGATAGTGTTAAAACTATTTTATTTGTAAGTAAAAAAGATGAAGTAAAAGAGTTGTGGAGTGGAAAAAGAGTTGGGGAGATTGAAGCTAAAAAAAGATTTTTGGTAGATGAAGTTTATACTAGTGATAAATTTGAATCTATTTTAAAAGAACATTTATTGCAGAGTAAAACTCTCTACTTTGATTTTGCACTTGATTACTCAAAAGTTAAAATACTAAAAAGATATGCAAAACAATTAGCTATTCATAAAAACTTATCTCTACATGTAGAGCAGATGAGACTTACAAAGTCAAAGGCAGAAGTTAAACTAATTAAAAAAGCAATTTCCATTACTAAAGAAGCTCATCATGGTGCTATGAGTTACTATAAGCTAGGTAAAAATGAATATGAACTACAATCTGAGATAGAACATACTTTTAAGACTAATGGAGCGTATAGTGATGCTTATACATCTATAGTTGCTTGTGGGAATTCTGCGAATACACTGCACTACATAGAAAATAATAAGCCATTAGAAAATAAAAAACTAATCCTCATAGATGCTGGTTGTGAATTTGAATACTATGCAAGTGATATTACACGTAGTATTCCTGTAAATGGTAAGTTTACTCAGGCTCAAATGGACCTATACAATTTAGTTCTTAGTGTCAATAAAGAGATTGTCAAAATGATAAAACCCGGCATAAAAAGAAGTAACTTACAAGATAAGACCATCTCTTTACTTACAAAAGGTTTGATGAAGTTAGGTATTTTAAAAGGTTCTTATAAAACATTAATTAAAAAAGAAAAATATAAAAAATACTATCCTCATGGAATAGGTCATTGGATGGGGATAGATGTACATGATCAAGCCCCATATAAAGACTCTAAAGGTAAAGAGATATCTTTAAATAAGGGTATGATTCTAACTATAGAACCTGGTATTTATATTGATAAAGATGATAAAGATGTACCTAAAAAATATCGTGGAATTGGCATACGAATAGAAGATGATATTTTAGTTACAAAAGATGGTTATGAAAATTTATCTAAAGATATTGTTAAAGAGATAAGAGATATAGAAAAGTTATATTCTATACCTTAATGGATTAATTATATGAATATGTCCAACCAGTTAAAGCATGAGTTTTAGCTTCTATAAAGTTATCAGAATCAGCTAAAAAATCCATAACTAACATTGGAGTATTTGGGATAGCAGACATATCTTCTGGTCTTACTATTAAAAGTGGCATAGGGGTATCTTGAGCACCTAAAGAAAATCCGACAGGCATAATACGCATCATTAACTCTTTTGAATTGTAAATACCCTCATTTTTTAAAAATGTATTGAAAATATCATCTTGAATCTCTTTGGGAATATTTTCACTTGTATTTAAAAAAATAGTAAAATGAATAGGTGTTTGAAGAAACTGTTTTGGAGCAGGTTGAGCCATTATAATGTACTCTACATTTTTTAAATGGCTTTTTATCTCAATAACATCATAGTATTTTTTAGTGGCAATTGACTCTGCAACAGGCAAGTTAGACCTCTTCGCCTATCTTTTTACCAGTCTCTTCTTCGATTTCTCGTTGAAGTTTAGACATATCAAATCTAATCTCATCCATAACTGGTAGTGGCACATCATCAGACTTCATCCAGATTACTTCATCGATATTCCCACCATAATCAGCACCAAGCTCTTCAACTTTTTTAGAATATTCAGCTAAGTTAGCACAGATTGCCACTCTGTCATCTACGCAATCTTTTAGTTCTATAAACCAATCTTCTTTGCTTCCTTCAACCATCTTGATTGTTGATTCAAATATTACAGCCATAATTATCTTTCCGTATTATCGAATTTTTTAGTAAAAGTTTCTAAATCATCTTTTTTCTTTAAGTCACCGTTGTAAGGCATATCTGAAAAATTTATACTCTCATCGTTTAAAGCTTTTGGAACAGCATCTCCATTTTCTATAACTTCCATATGTGCATCTAATTCGTCTTCAGAATAAGCCATTTGCATATCTGCTGTTATAACATGAGGAATAGCTTCAATTATTTTCATTTTACCTAATTCTTCACTAACACCAGCACCCTCTATAGTGATAATTATTCTTCCTAGTTCATCATGCATGTGATAGTCACAAGCCTCACAATCTTTAAGCGACTGAACTACTTCTTCTAGGTACTTTGGCACTGTTTTAACTACTATACTTGATATATTCATAATTTTTATTCCTTTAATTTTATTCGTAAATTACTTTTCTAATTTTTTAACTATTTTCTTGGCGAATCTTAGCATAGAGTTTCTGAAGTTTCTCCTATTTAATTCTATATAAATTTATAGTAGGACTATTACTAGCAACTAAAAATTCATTTTCATTGATAAATAATATGTTAGATAAGGTAATACTATTTCCAGTAAAATTTCCAAGAACAGCTTTTGTTATAGTGTTTTGTAATGCCACATCATTATTTTCATTACTAGAATATGCAACTATTTTTCCACTTGGGGATAAACCAACACTATAAACTATAAATTTTGCTTGAATATGATAAGCAGAATTAAATTTAGGCACATATATCGCTACTCTTCTATCTTGACCAGCAGTTGCTATAACTCCACTTCTATATTCTATCTCAAAAACATTATCAAGATTCTGTCCAGTTAGGGTTTTAATATGTTTAGCATCCTTTGAATTGAAGATATTTACATCACCACTTTCATCAGTAACAACTAATGTTTTTTTATCTTCACTTAAATCAAAATCAGAAAACTTAGCTCCACTCACTTGAATTCTATAATTTTCTTTTGCATTTTTTATATCATAAGAGATGATTTCATTATCTAATAATGCTAAAAGTAATGTATTTTTATCTAAATATTTTGCTTTTATAATAGCTAAAGATTTTTTATAATCAATAATCAAAGTTTTTTTGTTATTTTTATATATATGTATACGATTGTATCCATTTTTAGACTTTGATAATATCATAATATTACCATCAATTTCATCCACTGAAAAAACAGTAGAATCAATTTCATCACCCATAAAATCTTTTATTTTAGGGACTGTAATCTTCTTGATAATCTTTTTTGTTTTATAATCAAAAATATCAACAACTCCAGCATCCGTAGCTATATATATTTTATCATTTTTATATAGCATATCAACAACTGAACCACTTGCTTTAAAGCTTTGTATTGGTTTTTTCATGCTAGAAGCATTTAGAGAAGTTAGTAAAAACAAAACTAGTAAAATTACATTTTTCATCATAATATCCTTATATCAATTGCATCAACTGGGCATCTATACATACAAAAACCACAGGCAGTACAATTATCATTTATAGTTGGCATAAACATAGCTTTAAAATCAATAGCCTTGTCTAAACATGGGTCTTTACAAGAAAAACACATAGTGTGATGCCAAGATATACACTTGTCTTGATTTATTGTTATCTCAGCATTTATATTTTGTTTATGCTCTACATGTAGAACTTCAAATTCACATGCAATAGCACATTCATCACAAAAGGTACATCCATTAGCTGAAAAAACTAAATAAGGAGTTTTGTCCTCTGCAATTTTAATAATATCTTCTTCACAAACAGTAGCACATTTTGCTTCGCATTTGTGGCACTCACTCTGAAAAAGAGATTCATCATTAAAGTAGGGTGGCCTTAATAGTTTCTCTTGCTTTTTTTCACTTTTTAGTGAGGAAGCAAGAGAACTAAATAGTTCTCTTCTCTCCATCATCTACTTGTGGTGAGTCCAAATACTCGCACCAGCAGCAGAGTTTTTGTTTGCTCTATCAGCATCTGTTACAACACTAGGGCCACCAATCACAGTTTTAAGTGATTTAGTATATTTACTTTCATTCCATGAACTTTTAGAAGCTCCATCAGGGCTTGTATAAGCAGGTTCAAATGTATTTTCAACAGCTAAGTTACCTTGAGACTGTGGAGCATGACATTGTGAACAGTTATATCTACCACCATAAAGATGATTAACTTTTTTGATACTTACTTCATTTTTATAGTTATCAACTTCTTTTTGGAATGTACCATTTACAACTTTATTATTTGGTCTAAAGTTTGTAAAGTGTGAAACAGGGATTGGTGTTGCACCCATACCTGCTGCTACTTCTGGCATATGACAACCAATACAAGCATTATCACCTATTTTAATAGGTAACATACCTTCCACATCATGTGGAATCATTGGTGGAGCATCTTGGAATGCTCTTTTGATTTTAGTACTTCCCATAGCTTGAGATGTTCTATACTCAGTCTTTGCAGCGATAGTACTATCTTCACTATAAAGGTCTGTTTTTCTAAGACCTAATGATGCTTCAGTTATAGTTGGAGCTACAGTTACTTTTTTAACTGGTGCAGCTGCTACTGGTGATTCCTTAGCAGTTTCACCACAACCAACCATTAGTACCGCTGCAGCAACTAAACCAATTGTTATCTTACTCATTGCTTTCATATTACTCTCCGATATTTTTATTTTTTGCTAGTTTTCTTATTGAAAACTCAAGAGCATCATCATCACATACTTCGATACATCTTGCACAATTTGTGCATTCACCTGATAATACAGGCAAACTTTCCTTACCAATCATATATAAGACTTGACTCTCTGGACAAACAACTTTACATTTCATACATAGAGTACAATTTTCTTCATTATGATGCACTCTTACTAGACTACCTTTACCTACAAGTGAATAAAACCCGCCAAGTGGACATATATGCCCACACCAGCCATTTTTCAACACAAACAGATCAAGTAAAAAGATGATGAGCATCGCAGCCCATCCGAAACCTAAACCAAATATAATACCTCTATGAAGCATAGATATTGGTGATATAAATTCAAAGGCTGTTACACCCATTGTGAACGATAATATAAGACTTAATGCTAGAACCCAGTAACGCATATTACGCGAAGCTGGTTGTTTTTTTGAAATCTTGTCAACGCCAAGTTTTCTTCTTAAAAGTGCTGCTGCATCTGTTACTATATTTACCGGGCAAACCCAGCTACAAAAGGCACGACCACCTACAAGTAAATAAAATAAAGTAATAATAAACGCACCAATAAGTAAATCACTAGCTAAAACTGCACCAGCTGCAAGCATCTGAAGCATCGCGTATGGATCACTTAAAGGAATGATATTTAAAAATAATGAAGAACTTAGATTACCCATAAGGATAGTCCAACCCCAAGCATTAGCTCCAAAATATAACACTAGTAAACCTATCTGAGTAAATCTTCTAAAAAATAGATATCGATAATTATTCCAAAGCTTATGCATTAGTATAAATCCTCCGAATCATTTAAAGAATTTAGTGCAGAATTTTTACTTATCTCGGTTGTTGTTTTGATTTCTTTAGCATCTTTTAGACGTTTTTCATCATCTTTGTCCCAACCTTTAATATAGTAAGTTCCTGCTTTACCCTCTGAAACTTCTCTAGGAAGCACAAAGATAGCTGGCTTTTCTGTAACACAAGCCTTCTCACAAAGTCCGCAACCTGTACAGACATCTGCATGAACAATTGGTTTTAGAAAAGCATGTTTACCTGTTCTATCATTTTTCTCATATTTTATTGATATCGCTTCACCCAATAAAGGACAAGCTCTATAACACGCATCACATTGAATCCCCCAAAAAGCTATACAACTGTTATCATCAATAACTGCAAGACCCATGTCTGCAATATTGATATCAAGTTCTCCATCTGTTGTAACACTAGATTCGTCAAGTGCTCCAGTAGGACATACTGGAACACAAGGAATATCTGGACACATATAACAGGGTATATCTCTAGGTATAAAATATGGAGTCCCTAGAGGTTTATTATCACCTGGTTTAGCAAGCAATAGCGTATTATATGGACAGGCTTCAACACAAAGCCCGCATTTGATACATGTTTTTAGAAAATCTTCTTCTTTTAGAGCTCCAGGAGGACGAAGAGTTAGTGGTGAAGCTATAACTTCATCCACATATGCACTCCAAACAAATCCACCAAGTGCAGTTATACCTGCACTTCTTGCCATATTAAGAATAAATTTTCTTCTATCACTTATTGTTTCTTTTTTCATTTTAGTTTAACTTTCTATACTTTTGTAATTTTTACTGCACATTTTTTGTAGTCTGTTTGTTTTGACATTGGACATGTCGCATCTAAACATACTTTATTGATAAATACTTTTTCATCAAACCATGGTACAAATACTAAACCACGAGGAGGTCTGTTTCTACCACGAGTCTCAACTCTAGCTTTAACTTTACCACGACGAGATTCTACCCACGCAAGACCACCTTGTTTAAGACCCTTAGCTTTCGCATCAGATGGGTGCATATAACATAGTGCCTCTGGAACTGCACGGTATAATTCTGGAACACGCATAGTCATAGTACCTGAATGCCAGTGCTCTAATACACGACCTGTACATAACCAAGTGTCATAATTAGCATCTGGCATTTCTGGAGGATCCATATATGGACGAGCAAAAATCTTAGCTTTATTAGCTAATGATTTTTTCTTCGTAGTTTTATCTTTTCCACCTAATGTACCAAATTGTAATGCTTTAGCAAGTTTTCCGTAGAATGCATGCGTTGAACCATTTCCTGATTTTTTAACAGCTTTAGCTGCATATGGATCGTACTTAACATTAAATCTCCAAGCTGTTTCTTTACCATCAACAACTGGCCATTTAAGTCCACGAACTTTTTGATACATATCAAATGGTGCAAGGTCATGACCATGACCACGAGTAAATGATGCATACTCTTCCCAAAGATATTTTTGAATGAAGAAACCGTAACCTTTAAATACTTTACCATCAGTTCCAACAACATTACGACTATCTCCATAACCTTCAGAGTTATCATAACCTTCTTGAACTGGGTCTTTTTGATCAAGTTTATAAGATTTAGCATCTGCATTAGCAAATAATACTTCAAAAAGTGTAGTATCTTTGTTATAACCCATTGCGTAAGCTTTTTCTAAAACACTTGGAAGTGCTTTTTTTCTTGGTCCACTTGGTGCATACTCGCCCCAAACTTCAGAAATTTTAAAACGCTTAGAAAGTTCAATCCATTGCCATGTGTCTGACATTGCATCACCAACTGGAAGAACTTGTTGTCTCCAATGTTGTGTACGACGCTCAGCATTACCATAAGCACCCCATTTTTCATAAATCATAGCAGATGGAAGAATAAGGTCAGAAACTTTAGCAGAGATACCTGGGTATCCATCAGAAGTTACAATGAAGTTATCCATTTCACGAGCAGCTTTAATCCAGTGAGTAGCAGATGCAGAATCTTGGTAAGCATTACAAACATTTACCCATGCAAACTTGATTAGACCATCTTCGATTTGACGGTGAATAGCCATAATATGTTGTTTACCAACACCATTTAAAGTTCCAGCAGGAATTTTCCATTTGTTTTCAGCCATTGCACGATGTTTAGGGTTCTTAACCATCATATCTGCAGGTAATCTGTGTGTAAATGTACCAACTTCACGAGCAGTACCACAAGCAGAAGGTTGACCAGTTAAAGAAAACGCTCCAGAACCTGGAAGTGCTTGTTTATTTAACATAAAGTGAACATTGTATGAAAGAGTGTTATCCCAAGTACCACGAGTATGTTGATTCATTCCCATAGTCCAAAAAGATACTACTTTTCTTCCCTTTTCAATGTATAAATCAGCTAGTTGTTGTAGTTTTGCTTTGAAGCTTTCAAGACTTTCATCTGGATCACCTTTAACAATTCTTGCAGTATAGTCTAATGTATACGGCTCTAGTGATCTTTTATACTCTTCAAAAGAAATTTCCCAGTGACCTAGTGTACCACCAGTATTTTTCATTGTATCACCAGCTTTATAACCAAATGGTTCTAAGGCAGGACCCTCTTTTTCAGAAACAACTTTACTCATTTCATGATTGATAGTTTCCATCTCTAGTGCAGAGTATTTACCAGCACTACCATCAGGACGACGAGGGTTTAGTGATTTTTCATTTGCTCTTCTTAAACCATAACCAATGTTTACTGGTCCAGCAGCGAAGATCATGTTTTGTTTAACAAAATCCCAGTCGATAATTTTTTCAGCATCATCACGCATAACGATTTCTCTTGCAACATAGTTCCAAAGAGCAGTATCAGTATTTGGTGAGAAGATGATTTCTGTATCAGCTAAATCTGAAGTACGGTGAGTATAAGTTTGAATAGAGATAACTTTTACACGCTCAGGATCTGATAATTTTCTATCAGTTACACGAGACCATAAAATTGGGTGCATCTCTGCCATATTTGAACCCCAAGTAATGATAGTATCAGTTAATTCGATATCATCATAACAACCAGAAGGCTCATCAACACCAAAAGTTTGGTAAAAACCAACAACCGCAGATGCCATACAGTGACGAGCATTTGGATCGATTGCATTTGAACGGAAACCAGCCTTCATAACTTTTTGAGCTGCATAACCTTCCATAATAGTATACTGACCAGATGCAAATACTGCAACTGCTTCAGGTCCACCTGACTTAAGTGCTTTACGGATATTTACTTCCATCTCATCGTAAGCTCTCTCCCATGAAACTGGAGCGAATTTACCTTTTTTATCAAATTTACCATCACTACCAACTCTAAGTAGTGGTTGAGTAAGTCTATCTGCACCATACATAATCTTAGCATTAAAATAACCTTTAATACAGTTAAGACCACGATTTACCGGTGCTGCTGGATCTCCTTTAACGGCAACAATTTTACCGTTTTTAGTAGCCATCATAATACCACAACCTGTACCACAGAAACGACAAGCTGCCTTGTCCCATCTCCAGTCTCCTTCAGCTTGGTTAGCTGCTGCTTCTAGCTCTGCTGGTACACTCATACCAATAGCCGCTGCTGCAGACGCTGCCGCTGAACTTTTAAGAAATTCTCTTCTTGAAAGTGACATATTTTCTCCTGTTTGATAATTTACAAAAAATAATAATATATAACTACTATTTTTCTTTTCTTTGTTAAGGTGTCCATTAACACTTAAATTCTATCTCTATAAAACTTCAATTTTGTTTATAAAGACATAATTAAACAAAATAATTAATATTTTTCTCAGATATAATAAAAAAGTGACAAAAAGTAACATTTTAAAGTTATATAAAAAAAATAATAAATTATTATCTACCCAAATAATAATTATAATTATAGATGATTTAAAATTAAATGAAGCTTATATTATATAAATGGTATAGCTTTTGCTTTTGTATAAAATAAGTAGGGGGAGTTATGCAATTTATTGAAGCACTTAAATTAAAGAGTAAGTTAGTATTTTTATTTGTTTTTATTACTATAGGTTTGTTTTTTTTAGGGATAATGGGGACTATAAATCTCTCTTCAATGAAAAAAAATCTAGATTCTTTATACTTTGGTTCATTAGTGCCAGTTACTGAACTTAATGCCATACTCCAAGCATATCATGGTGGTATAGTTAGTACTATATATAAATCAAAAAATTCTAAAATGACTCCAAATATTGCACAAGCACAAATACGAACATCCTTACATACAATAGATAAAGAATGGAAAAATTATCAAAAACACTTTAAAAGATACGCAGAGCTTCAATATGTTGTTTATACATCAAAAGAGATAAAAAGTACAAATATCTATATAAATAAAATACTATTAGCTTTAGAAAATGGATATAAACTAAAAGATATAGTAATTCCAAATTTTGAACATAAAATTGCTCATATAGATCAAATTATTGATAAGCTTATAGGATATGAAGTTAGTGTAGCACGTTATGAAAGAAAGAATTTTTTAGATCTATACGACTCATTACTTTTTAATGTTGGGCTGATTTTAATAATTGTAATCTTAGCAGTAATGATTATCTCTTTTTATGTTTTTAAAAGTATTCAAGATGATCAAACTGCTTTAGAAGTAGCTACTAAAAATTTGAAAAAAGCAAATAAAAAATTGGAAAATGTGTCATATACAGATTCATTAACTGGACTTTATAATAGACGTTATTTCAATCATATATATAACAGAGAATTAAACCGTGCTAAACGTACTCATAGCTATATAACTTTTATGATGTTAGATATAGATTACTTCAAACAGTATAACGATACCTATGGACATATTGAGGGTGATTATGCACTTAAGAGTGTTGCTAAAGTTTTAAAAGAAACCCTCAAGCGTCCAGGTGATTTTGTTTTTAGACTTGGAGGGGAAGAGTTTGGAGTTCTTTTAACAGAAACAGCAGAATCTGATTCTGCAATGATTGCTAGAAAGATTGGTGATAGCATACGTGAGAGAGAGATTAAACATGAACAATCTGCAGTAAATGAATATCTTACTATCTCTATTGGTGTAGCATGTTGTATAGCTGATGAAGCATTAAATGAAGAGACACTAATGACTCGTGCAGATGAGATGCTTTATAAGTCAAAGGATAGTGGTAGAGATAGGTATAGTATAACTACTGATGTAAGTGAAGCGACAGTTATAACAGTTGCAACTCCAAAAGATAGTTTATCGAAAGAGAGTTTATCAAAAGCTAATGCTTAGGTTTAAACTTAAAACCTTCAGAAACTAGAAGAGGGCGAATTTTTTCTTTTAAATCCCCTTGAAATTCCATCATATTATCTTTATACGCTCCTCCACAACCAAGTTTCTTTTTTAGTAGTTTTAAAACTTTTGTAACTTCATCTTTAGGCATAAAAAATTCGCCTACTAAAGTTACAACTTTTCCACGTCTTTTCTCTTTAGCAAAAAATAGTTGATGTTTTGAAGGCTCTAAATCTTCCTCTTGTATAGTTGATTTTCTAGGAGTTTGAACTTCCGCCCAACTATTATCTATATCTGCACCAATAAAAAGGTCTAGCTTTTTACCCCTACTCATTTAGATAACTTTTTGAGCTAATATACTCATAGTTTTATTATTATAATTACTACTCTTTACACTCTCTAGTACCTCTTCATGTAGAGCTTTTTTAGCATTATAAACAATAATGATAACTTCATCACCAGCTTTTAAAAATGTTCTTTCACCATAAGGAGTGTAACGAGTAGCACCGATACTTATTACTGCTTCTTTAGGTTCTCTACATGTAGAGATATATTCACTTAAAGGCTCAAGTGGACCGAACTCTTTTTGAGTATTTATTTGATTAGTCATCCAATCAAGTAATTTTTCATAAAAGTAGCTATATCCATTTAGTTCTACATCTTCACCATAAGCATGAACTTCTCCATCACGACGAAGAAATGAGCAGATACTGTAATCATCCATAACTCCACCATCTGAGAATTTATCAATAGCTATAAGATTGTCACTAATACCTTTAGACGCTTCACCCCAATTTTTTTTGTCACTTATTTTAGCTGCGCCTTTGACACGAATAGAACAATCATTATATGCACCAAAAAAAGTGGGGATAATTTTAGAGAGTTTACCATCAGTATACTCAAGTCTACATGTAAGCCCAACTTCTGGTTCTGCTTGAACATTTACATCTGTATTTGGAAGTTTTATAGTATCTGAAGAGAGAGGATAAGTGTTTAAAATCTCTTTAGCACTCTCTACACGCTGAGGTAAGTAAAATGGAAACATACCTTTTGGGGCTGCTTCATCTGCAGTTATAATATCTTTAAACTCTTCAGCCTCTCCAGCTTGGTCTAAATGAAGTGCAAAATTTCCTGCTATTCCTAGACCTAGAAAGTTTTTATATTTATTCATTTTATATTTTACCGTTTGCTTTAGCTTCTGCAAACTCTTCGTAAGAGCCCCTAAAGTCTATTAAACTTCCATCAGCTTGAATCTCGATAATACGAGAAGCATAAGCATCTAGTAACTCTCTATCGTGAGAGACACAGATAACGTTACCTTTGAAGCTGTGAAGAGCTTCACCAAGTGCAACAATTGCTTCAAGGTCAAGGTGATTTGATGGTTCATCAAGAAGTAAAAAGTTTCCACCCTCTAGCATCATTTTAGAAAGCATCATACGATGTTTTTCACCACCAGAAATACTAACTACACCTTTTTCTTGTTGTTCACCATTAAATAGCATACGACCAAGGCAGTTACGGATTTCAGCGATTTCACGCTTAGGATCATAAGCTCTTAACCAGTCATATAAAGTACCATCACCGCTAATTGTGTCAGCAGTATCTTGAGGAAAGTATGAAGGCTCGATTGTAGCACCCCACTTAACTTCACCTTCATTAGGTTTCATCTCTTCCATAATGATTTTAAGAAGTGTAGATTTACCAACACCGTTTCCACCAATAAGTGCTACTTTTTCATTTGGTTCAAATTTTAAAGTAACATCTTTAAGAACTTCGTTATCTCCATAAGAGTGAGATATATTGTGAATTTCTAGTGCTTCATCACCCATAGCTCTTTTTGCTTTAAATACAATAGATGGATCACGACGAGATGATGGTTTAATATCTTGAAGTTCCATTTTATCTAGTTTTCTCTGTCTAGAAGTTGCTTGTTTTGCTTTTGATGCATTTGCTGAGAATCTTCTAACAAAAGCTTCTAGTTCATCTTTCTCTTTAGCCATTTTAGCATTGTCTAGTTCAAGTTGTTTAGCTAATACATTTGCAGCAATATACCAATCATCGTAGTTACCAGTAAATTCACGAATTTTTTGATAATCAACATCAAGTATATTTGTAACAACAGAATTTAAAAAGTGTCTATCATGAGAGATGACAACCATTGTTCCTTCATGTCTTTTTAGTTCATTTTCTAACCAAGAGATAGTTTGAATATCTTGATTATTCGTAGGCTCATCAAGAAATAGTACATCAGGTTTTGGGAAAAGTACTTGAGCTAGTAAAACTTTGAATTTATCAGCAGAGTCAAGAGAGGACATAAGATTGTAATGATCAGATGCTGGGATACCAACATTTTCAAGAACCTTACCAATTTTTACTTCATATTCATAAGTTGGATCTTCTTCAACAGAGATTACTTCAAGTTCAGCTAAACGGTTGTTTACAGCATCATCTTCAAAATCACCAGTAGCATAAAGTTCTTCTTTCTCTTTTACAGCATCATAAAGTCTTTTGTTTCCATAAAGAACAGCATCCATGATTGTATAATCTTCAAAAGCAAACTGATTTTGACCAAGTACACCAACTTTGTTACCTTTAGGGATGATAACTTCACCCTCATACTCGTTGATTTGACCTGAAAGAATATTTAAAAAAGTTGTTTTACCAGCACCGTTTGCACCGATAAGACCGTAGCGTTTATGACGGTCAAGTTTTAGGTTGATATCTTGAAATAGAACTCTATTTCCGTAGCGCATAATTAGATTTTGAACTGTTACCATGTGTGAATACCCTTGGATATAATATTTTCGCGATTATATCTAAGAGTTGATTAAACTTTATTGTAACGAATTTATTATAGAATACATATATGCAAATAAGAGAACTAAATTTAAAAGAATTACAAACAGTGTATGAGGTGGTTTCACAACTCAGAGATACTTTGTCGTATAAAGAGTTTGAGGACTTGATTTACGATATGCGAGATATGCAGTATAAGATGATTGGTATTATGGATGGTGAAATACTTATAACATATGCTGGAGTTTGTGTACAAACTAATCTTTATCATAAAAGACATCTCTTTGTTTTTGAACTTGTTACAGATGAAAAGTATCGTGGACAAAAGTATGGCAAGATGATGCTTGATTATTTACTTGATTATGCAAAAATGGGGATGTGTGAAAACATAGTTCTTTCATCAGGTTTAGAAAAAGAAGAAGCACATTCTTTTTATAAGCAAAATGGTTTTAGTAAAAAAAGTTTTGTTTTTTTAAAAAGTATTTAGTCTTTTATTTTAATTCAATTTTATATTTATCATCAAAAGTTGTTAATAAAATATTCATATTCTTATCTTTTTCAATTAATAAAGGAAATTGTCCTGTAGATTTTTCAAATTCTTTTTCAACGATTTTTTTATTTTTCAAATCTACAAGTGCATATGATTCTTCAATACGTGATCCCAATCCAACATTGCTATTTAAACTATAAGACAAAATCGCCCAATTTGAATTTTTTATCCAATTAATATCCAAAAATGTAGAAGATGCATCTTTATAAATAACAACACTCTTTTTATCGTTATAATCTGCTAAAAGAGTATTGTCATTTTTTATGTACACATTATTTATTTGATTATATTTATCATGGTATGCAGTAACAAATCTATCATTAAAGAAAATCTCCGAGATACAAATATCATTGTATTGATTTCCAGAATATGAATTTATAATTTCTATTTTTAGAATTATAGAGGATGTTAATTTTGGATTTTTGTTGTATTTAAGTCTATTGTATTCTTTTCCTGAAAATATTTTAGACTCCTCTTTACTTTTATTTTGAAAATATAAAAAAGATTCTTTATTGATATTTAATGGAAATGATTGAAGACCAAAAGTGTCAGTTAATGTAAATATTTTTGAAGAAAACTTATTAATCAAATATAAGTCTAGTACTTCGGTGGAAAACCCCTCAGGATAAAATCCAGCAAAAATAGAAATCTTTATTTGTTTTGGACGGGCATTGGCTTTGAAAAGTGTTTGTGATTTTCCATAACCTGAAAAAATATTCAGAATGATTTTATTTATATCAATATTTTTATTTACCTTGATATACAGTGAAGATGTTTTAGATGTTTTAGTATTGCCTGCAACCCAACAAGTTTTAAGATAACCATCAAATAAATTTGCAGAAGGGTACTTATTTGATTTTTCAGCATTAAAATAATCTTTAATATCAGATGAGTT
>Ga0256842_1000923_pt1 | contig 25249 bp, 35 predicted proteins | sample 4559240metaG_FD_185973 | JGI IMG/M metagenome (GOLD analysis project Ga0256842, IMG submission 185973) | Hydrothermal vent microbial communities from Guaymas Basin, Mexico - 4559-240 | ecosystem: Environmental > Aquatic > Marine > Hydrothermal vents | place: Mexico: Guaymas Basin | collected... | reverse complement strand
AAGTTACTAAGAAGCAGTAAATAAGGATAGTATATAACTTTTTATACTATTATATAGATTTATATACTTTATATAAATTTATATTTCTTTGCTATTATAGTAAAAGGACTTGAAAGGTATATAGTTCAAGGGTCAGAAAATGGTAAACCTTATGTTATAATTTCATCTGGTGAGAAAAGAATAGGTAAAGAATATTTTAAAGACTTAAAAGATGAGGATTATTTCAAATCAGAAAAAGATGCTAAAAAATATATCAACGAAGGATTTTTTAGTAAAGAAAAAGATGAAGATTAGGATTTTGCAGAATCAGTAATAATCATGGCACTAAAGAACCTAGGGAAAAAACCTAAAGGAAAGTTAAAAGATAAGACAAGTTCTATGTTAGATGCTACTATTAATATGTGGCAATTTATTGATAGTGAATTCTCTTATGAAGATAAAATTAAACTCAGAAATTTTTTAAATAGATATAAATTCAAACAAAACCCTGCTGCTCCTGTAGATGATATAGAAGGAACATTTACAGTTGACGGCACGGAATTTTACTTTAGTGCTTCAGATTATTTTAATAAAAAAGGTGATGGAAAAGCATATATGAGAATATATAAGATTAAATAAAAAAAAAGGAAAGAACATGAAAGCAATAATAGGATTAATAACAGGAATTGCAGGTATTATAGGAATAATAGGTTCAGTAATAGCAATGAGATATTGGTTACTTACTGTTGTAATTATGACTATATTAAAATTAACAGGAGTGGTGTTAATGCCTTGGTTCACTGGACCACTAACAGCGGGAGCGATTAGCACGGGATTATTTATGTTGCTTGGTGGCTTAGTGATGATGGCAATTAGTTTTGCCATCACTGCTATCGCTGCTACTTTGATAGAGACACAGAATTAAAGATGAAGATTGATTTTATATCTGACATTCACATAGATTTCTGGATAAAAGAAAAGGACATTTCAAAACTGAAGTTCAGCATTCAGTTGCAGAATTTCATAGAAAATATCTTAATGCCTGCCGATAAAGATTATAAGCCAGGAGAGATTCTGATCATTGCTGGAGATTTGTGTCATTATAACAATCAAACAAAAGAGCTTCTTTTGGAACTTAAAAAATATTATAAAAATATTATATTAACATGGGGTAACCATGATATGTACCTTGTATCAAATGGGCAGATTTCAAAATATGACTCAAAATCAGAAAATCGTTTAGTAGAGTTAAAAGAAATTTGTGAAGAGTTAGAAGCGCATTATTTAGATGGAAATGTTGTTGAAATTAATGGTGTAAAATTTGGCGGAACTGGTTCGTGGTATAATCTAACAACTGAATGGGAATTGGATACTTGGAATAGAGTAATGAATGATAGTAATCTTATTTATAATGGTGTAAGTTATCAGAGTTATGGAATGTACCAAAGTTATTCTCGTCCAAGTAACAATTGGGACCCGGTAAAATTCTATGATTTAGAAAAAGCTAAGCTTATTAAAATTGCAGAAGAAGGTTGTGATGTTTTTATTACTCATATTGCTTTGCATGAACCAGATGAAAGTGAAGGAATGGCCGGAGAATATCTTAATCAAAAAGAGAACATTTTTTATTATACTGATAATGAGGAGATTCTTAAAAAAAGTGGATGTAGTGTGCATATTTTTGGTCATACCCATCAATCTTTAGACTTTAATATGGATGGAATTAGAATGATTTGCAACCCTTTAGGATATCCTACTAATAATACTTATAATGTTATTAAACAAATAGAATTTATTAGTTAGTGGAAACACAGAGTTGTTTAGTAAAGATATAATAATGATACAAGTTATTTTGCCTTAAAATCTAATTGTTGGAAATAAAGTAAGATTTTAAGCTCAATCTAACAATTATTTGGTTATAATTAATATATAAATAAGAGAAAAACTGGAGGATTAATATGGAAGTAATTAGAAATTTTAGAGATATAGTAAATGAAGAGGTTGGTTTTAAGGAAGCAAGGGTAATTTCTCTTGACTTATTATCAAGATTATCATATATTCAAGCAATCATGAGAGGTGAATATACTTTTGAAAGTAATATGAATAATACAATAAAGGGTGAGGTTAATGGAACAACAGCAACTGCTTATATTTCTGAAAGCTTTAATGTAACATTCTGGTATGAGAGTTATGATAAAGCAAATAAGGTAGAAATAACTTTTGAAATTGATATGAGTGTATGGTATAATTATTATGCAGACGAAAAAGAAAAACATTATAAAAAAGAAATAAATAAATCTTTTAATATATATAATGCTAAATTAGTTTCACTGAAACTAAATGGCTCTGAATTCAAGCTTGATAAAAAAACAAAAGAATTGGCACTTAATACTTTAAGGAATTCAAAATTACAAACAAAAGGCAAAAGAGCATTAGAAGAACTAATGACTTCAATAGAGAAAAAAATAAAAATTCCTTCAAAAGAGGAAACATTAAAATTCCCTGAAATTAGTAAAGCTGTTACTAAAGCAAAAGAGAATTATGTTAAAGAAGAAGCCGAAAAACTCAAAAAGAAAAATAAAGAAGAATATGAACGTCAAGCTCTTGAAGTAAGAATAGCAAAAAAAGAAAAAGTTAAAGCAAGTCAAGTTGCTGCAGCAAATGATACAACATATATAGTATTTGCTAAAGAAGGTTTTGATAAAAAAGAAGCCAGAAATCTTGCAAGAAGTTATGACTGCGAAACTTGGGCTATTGATAGAGGGTATAGAGAGGCAGAGGAAAGAAATGAGAGAATTATTAAGGCAATGGGAGAATTAGGAAATGGAACTTTCCATTATGTTACTCATCCTGGTGGAAATAAAAGTGAGATGGAAATTAAATTTTAAGGAAACAAAATGAGCATTTGGTGTATCTCGGATGTGCATGGTTGTTATCTTACAATGTTAGCACTCATCGAGAAAGTTAAAGCAAAAGATTCAGAAGCTGAATTTATATTTACAGGTGATTTTATAGATCGTGGACCAAAATCTAAAGATGTTTTGGGGTATATCTTGCCAAGAATCGAGAGTGGAGAGTTCAAAGCTGTTAAAGGGAATCATGAAGAAATCATGTATAATGGAATATATCATCCATTTGGTTCAAATTGGGATGACAATGGCGGCATAGCAACCAGACAATCGTATTCCGAGGATACAGACCTTATGAAAGAGCATGCCAATAAAATAACAGACCTTCCATTATACTTAATTTTTGACGATTGTCTTGACAATAAAGGTAGAAAGCTTTTGGTATCTCACGCATTTTGTGCCGATTTTATTGACGAATATTTACATTTCACTGTCGGTGACAAGGATGAGCGAGAAAAATTCAGAGATGATTATGATGAGAAATATGGGTTAATGGCAAGGATTGCTATAACCAAAAAAGGAGATTTATTCAATTGGAATAGAAATCTTCCTGAAAAAGATGATACAGGATATTTTAACATCACAGGACATAATATTACCGAACATCTTTTGGATAGGTATATAAGTATAGAAGGCTATGATGAAGAAACAGAAGTGATTGTTAATAAAGACTTAGGTTATGCTTGTATAGACACCGGCGCATTTATTAATAGCAGGCACAAAGTAACATTTGGAGGAAAAATGACAGCAATTTCATTCCCCGGTTTAGAGGTAATACAGCAAAAAAATATCGATGAATTAGAATAAGAGAATATAATGCCAGAAAAAACGGAAATTGTGGTTTCTGTTCTGAACAGAATTTTTACAATTAAAAGAAAAAATTCATATATAAAGATTGCATTAAAGAAGAATATGAGTTTATGTATAATGACGAATTAAAATTTCCTGCAAATCTTCAAAAGACTTTTTATAAGAAAAATGGGAAAATTAAGCAATTCTTTGATATTATAGAAGATATAAAAGCAATATATAGTGAAAAAGAAAATCTTATAAGAATAACTTACTTCCTAAATAAAAAGGTATAAAAATATGAAAATTAATATAGAAGTAGACCTATTTAAAGAAAAATGGCATTTAGCTGATAGGGGCGAGGATGTTTATACTGATGGAAAACTTAAAGGAATAATTTTTTATGAAGATGATTCTTATATTGTAATAGAATTAAAGGAATAAAATGGCATTACATATTAACCTGTATGGTGCTCCTGGTAGCGGGAAAAGTACGAATCGTTCAAGGTTATTTTACGAACTTAAAAAAAGACAATTAAAAGTTGAAGAAGTTGTAGAATATGCAAAAGAATTGACATATGATGAGAATTTTGTCCAATTAAGCAATCAAATACTTATGCTAGGAAAACAGTTTCATCCACATTTCGTTCTCGATAAAAAAGTAGATTATGTCATCACCGATAGTCCTTTTGTTATGGGAATAACTTATATGGACGATAAACTAAGTTATTATCCTGAAGCAAAAGATTTAGTATTATCGATGAATGAACATTTTAAAAGTCTGAATTTCTTTATTGATAGAAACCATAAATATCAAGAATTTGGCAGAAATCAGACAGAGGAAGAGAGTGATGAAAAAGCAAAAGAAATAAAAGATTTTTTGGATGAATCAGGAATAGAATACATATCTGTAAAATCAGGCGAAGAATTTATAAATTTAGCTTTAAATAAGATACTAAGTAAGGAAAACAAATGAATAATAAAATTTTAGTGCTGGTTGGTTTTTCTGGAGCAGGAAAAGATGCTATAGCAGAAAAACTTAATAAAGAATATGGGTTAAATTTTGTGACTTCCCACACAACTAGACCAATGAGGGATTATGAGTCCCAGGGAAATCCTTACTGGTTTATAGACAAAGAAACTATGTTGAAATATGAAGCTGAGAGTTCACTTATCGAGTGTAGGAAATATGAAACCTTAGTTAATGGTAAAAAAGATTTATGGTATTATGGAGTCCATAATGATGAGATTCAAGATAACAAATCTTATGTTGTTGTGCTAGATATGCTTGGCGTGAGGGAATTCAAGAAATATTTTGATGATAGGGTTGTTTCTATATTTATCAGAGTACCTGATAATATTAGAGAAGAAAGGGCAAAACTTAGGGGTTCATTCGATAAGACAGAATGGGATAGGCGATTAGAAGATGATAAAAAACAATTTTCTCAAGAAGATATAGACAATGAATGCGACTACTTAGTAGAGAATATAAACTTAGATAAAACAATCAAAGAAATTGTAAGTCACATTAATCTTTAGCTTTTATCTCATATAGGTTTTGAAGTACCATATGAATTTGATCAATTTTATAGTTTATAAGTTTTTGTTCTTTATCCATCTCATATACCGTGCTTCCCATATACATTAGAATGGCCAATATAACACTAGTTAAAATTTTATTGAAATCTATTTCCATTTTCGGGTGTCCTTTTTATAAATATTTATAAATTTACACTACAAGATAATATGAGGTAATAAAATGACCATAGATAATAATCCTACCCTTGATTCAGACAATAATACTTTTACTGTTCAAGATAACATAGATACATCAGAAGAAGTTTGTATTAGTATAAATGGACTAATAGGAATCACATCTGATGATATTACAGATATTACAGATAATGTTATTACAGTAAAAAACTCTTTAGATATAGATTATAACAATGACATTTTTTATGTTATGTACACGTCTCAGTAATAGTATATTTTACATTAGTAATAAATAAATCATCTGTTCTTTCTGTGCTTGAAGTATCGTGAAATTCTATAGGATTATTTCCTGTAATAATATTATTGGCTGTTTCAGTATCTGATTCATGTCTTATTGGCGTCAATAAAAAATCTTGAGATATTCTATTTGGTTTTACCAATATTAATTCTGTATAATTATCATAAACTTCATTCCATCCATCATCATAATCCTGAAATATAATAACCTCTTTATTTGCTTCATCACCTTCAAAAGGAGAATTACTCACGCTTTTATAAGTATGTTTTTGCTCTGATGTACCTATGTCTATATCTCTATATGCTACAAAAGCATCATTACCATCATTATCTGTGTCCGAAATCTCATAATCATATTGTAATAGCACAGCTTTGCCATTAGATGTGCTTTCATTAGTAAATATAATTTCAGGACCTGTTACAAATTCTTGACTATAAGAAAATAAAGGATTAATATCATATTTAGTTGTATATATAGTATAAGAATTATCAAATTCTATTAATGAAAAGCCGTTATCCCATCTTATTGTGTCCTGTGATAAAGTGTGATTTTCATTTGAATTCACTTTTTCTGTTATTTCTTCTGTTCTCCCTATATTCAACCATGTCTGTAAATTATCTTCTCCTCTTTTATCAGTTGTCATAGAATTATCTTCATATCTGTCTGTTAGTGACCAATCTATATCTATTATTCTATTTTCATTATTTGTACTATTATCTATAAAAGATATTTCTGTATTTCTATCAGGCACACTATTAGTATATGTGGCATTTGGAACCAAATCAGAATAAGGAATTGTTTTTATGGTTTTTGTTAAGTTTTTGTCTCTATTAAAGTAACCATCATTATAATAAAAAATTATTTCTACATCATGATCTCCTATGCTCCAATAATTTATTTCTGGTTTATCTTCCATATCATTATCTAAAAATTCATCTGCATTTGTTTCATCTTCAGCAAAAGTATCTCCTCCTATTGTGTCGATATTTGAGAAATTATCTTTTGTTTTGTCATTTGAAAAATGCCAATCTATACTAAGGTTCCTTGAACTGGTTTTTGAGTATTCTTTATTATAATAATCAGACAAATAAGAACTGTTAATAAAAGTTACTGTATCATCTCTTCCTACTATATCTTTATTTGTGCCCAATCTTGAAGTATAATTAAATATTATATTAGGTATAAGCACAGATGCTGTTAATGTTCTTGTTTTGGTTGATTGTATCTCATCATAACCATCATAATATGTTATTATATTCTCAATTTCAAAATCACCATCCTTTTTTACATAAAATGTTGAAACATTGGTAAGATTATCTTCTGTATATTCGAACTCTTCTGTGTCATCTTCTGTGCTATCATCTGTATATGATGCATACTTTTCTTTCCTAATCTCATAATAATCTTTTGTTACTATATCCTGATTATTTTGAGGACTAAATATAGATGTATTAAACACTGAAACCATATCATTATCATCAACAATATTTTTTTCTTTGCCGTGCCTATCTGTTTCCCAGTAAAAGTTATGAGTTATTGAGTATTTTTCTGAAGTATAATCTTCTGTAATACTTTTCTGAACATCTTTATATCCGTCCCAATACACAAGCTCTTGTGTTATAGACCAAGTATTGTCTGTGTCGTGATAATATTTAACAAAAAAATCTATTTCTTTAAAATAGTCATCCTCTTTATCATCATCGTCATCATCTGCAGAAAAAGAGTAACTTTCATTATCATCTGAACCGTCATTTTTCTTTTTTGTGATAGTATAATCAAGGGTTTTCCATTGAGAATTACTGCCATAATCTTGAGAAGCGTTATCAAAATTTAAATTTTTGAGAGTAACTAAATCATCATCACCCAATGGAACATATGTATTGTTGACTGTATACTCTTTTTGAGCGATAATGGCAATTTTTTGTGTAATATTATATGTATCAAGGAAAGGGTCTAATTCTTTTGTTTCAGTAAAATCATCAAAACCATCATTCCAATTTATTTTGAGAGTTATTTTTTTATCATCATCTGACATAAAATATTTTGTTGGTTCAAAATTTTCATCTTTCCCTGTATAGGTATCTGTGTTGCTCGAACCATCTTGGTTTGTATCTGTTATTTCCCAATCAAATGTTGCTTGTATTTGATCCCAAGTATCTCCATAATTTGTGCTACTTAATTGGGATGTTGTAAGTTTGTCATCATTGCCCACACCTATATGTTTATCAGAATTTAATAATTTACTAAAAGTATAATCAAAATCAATACTTGGTTTATTGTATAATATATGTTCATCTTTTGTTACTTCACAATAAAATCCCAAGAAATTATATGGTCGCACTACAATGGTATAGTCCCCTGCATCAATATATGAGTATGTATTATTTTCAGTTACATTTTCTTCAAAAGAATTTTCTTCATAGTTATATATAGTTTTTTCAATATTCAAACCCAAATAAATATTTTGCCCTGAGTTTGTAATATTTTGATATAAATCACTTCTATCAAAATTTGGATCATCAAAACTTCCTTGGTTAACAGTACTATTATTAGTTACAGTAAAAGAATGTCCCGTATAATTAACAGTTGGTATAGAAATATCACAAACTGGTGATTTGGCATCAAATATTGTAAAATCTTCAGACCATGAACTAGAGCTTGTATCAATAGTATGAATGAAATTAACACATTTTGTTATAGTGTTATTTTCTTTTGAAGATTTGTCATTATTATCAACATCCCCATCAGAAACCCATGCACATATAAGAACTTTATCTCCTGTCTTTATGATACCCTCTGAGGTCAAAAAAGAATCATCGCCAAGGTTAAAAGAAACTTTACCATTACCAGCTGTTAGCCTTATATCATTATCCCATGATGATTCACTTGAGTCACTATCTACTTGTATGAAATAAGCATGTACCTTGGCTTTTTCAATGTTGTCTCCTAACTCATCAAGAGCGTGACAGGATATATCGTAATTTAATGACATTTATTGTCTCCTAAAACCATATTTCTAACAAATCATCTGTTTTTGATAAATCTGCGTCAGGATATATGTATATTAAAATACCTGTTCTTAAGCCTGCAGGCAAATCTTCTAGTTTATTATCTTCGTCCAGTGATGTTATTGTGTCTGAATCAATATAACAGTTACTTAAAGTAAAATTATTAGGATTATAAACAACATAATCATTATCATCAGGATCCCCATATTCTGTGCCGTCAGTTAATGCTTCCCTATATAATGATGAATTTGTGATATGTTCGGCATCTCCGCACCAAGCAGGGGATGTATTCCCTACATTAAATGTCCTATATTTCCCTGAATCTGTTTCATATGTTTGTATTTCCCTTACTATCGTATTAGCAGATACCCCATAAACATCTTCTATCTGATCAATAAATAGATTTTGCACATTCGCCAAAATACCTTCTTTATAATCTATTTGTGATTCATCTTTATCCCACAATGCTTCTTTTTGTCCTTGGTATGAAATTAGATTGAAACCTTTATTTAATCTCATCAACCCTGTACCACTATAATCTGATGCTGCATCTGTGCTGCCATCTGAATCATAAATTATATAAAGAAAATCACCATCTAAAGGCGCATTATAAAAATCAAGAGTTTTATTATCTTCATCAACAGTATAACCATATACTTCAGAATCATCATCTTGTAATGCCAACATTTGACCATTAATAAAAATGGTAACTGTACCACCAATAAAAGTATCAGGTAAATCCCATGAAGTTATTGTGCCATCTGGTTGAGTTGTTGGATTGTATCTTTTTAACATTTCTTCTCCATGGTTTTTATAAATATTTATAAAAATAATGGAGGTTCAATATGGATAACATTTTTACTTTATCAATAGATAATTACCCTAGGGTTGATTATCCTTTTTTATATACTGAGTATAGTATAAATAAAGAAGAAGAAATTAGTATTAGTATTAATAATTTTATAATATTTGGCAAAGATGATATCGTAAGTATCAATGATAATATCATTGAATTTCCTAATAATATAAAATTTGCCAAAAAAGATAATATTGTGGTGATATACAACAAAATATAAATAAAACAAAACAAGGAGATTAAAATATGGAGAATCAAGACTTACAAACTCTTAATGAAGAAAATTTTATGGTAGATCAACCGAAATTAATTGGTGCTATAGATAGAATTTTAATAAAAAGGAGTTTGGCAAAAAGAGTTTCAGACGTTCAACCTATGACAGGTCCTGTGGGAATAATTACAGGTGCTCAATGGGATAAAGATACAGGAACATTGACATTAGCAAAAGCTGATATCAATGCCGAAACCAAAAAAATTAGGACCGAATTCACAGTGGAGGCTCTACAAGACTTGGAGAGCATATACAAAGAAAATTTTTATGATGTTCTTGCTCATTATTTGGTTGATGAATTAGTTTATCAATTAGATGACAGTTTTTTAACAATGGTTAAAGATAGGGCAAGCACAAAAGCAACATTATCATTTGCCGGGGCAGATTTTGATAACTCTTTATGGGCTGTAGGCCAAAGCATTTCAATCACAGTTAATAAAGGTTTAGCTGATTTGCCAATCTCAGATAATAGAAGTCCTTTAGGATGGGCTATTGTATCATCAAATGTTGCCAGTTTACTTGCAGGTACTTTAAATGATTCAAATTCTGAAGGACTTGATGACGATAGTCCTTCTTACCTTGGTAGAATTGCTGGAGTAGAGTATTATATTGATTATACTCATCCTAATGATGGCACTGATTCTGTGATATTTGGTATCAAAGGAAATGGATACTCTAAAGGTTCTACTATTTACTCTCCCTATACAATGCAATGGATAGATGCTATTAATCCTGATAATGGAGAACAAATCTTCTTCTTGCTAAATAGAAGTGGGATAGCAATAAATCCTTTAGATGAAAAGATGTATAATGCAGGCAATGGTGTTAGTGGTTTCCTCGGAAAGTTTGACGTTGATCTTAATGATCTAGCCATATTTAAGTAAGATTTAACTATTGGTTAAATATAATTATAAAAGAAAAAAGAGGGAATAAAATGATAACATTTAGTGAATTTATAAATGAGATAAATGAGGCAACAAAAGAATATGTACTATATAATACAGATTACAAAGAATTATGGATAACATATGCTGAAGGTTCAGGAATGACAGCGCAACTTCCAGATTTGAAAAGATATTTTAGTTCTGACAGTTCAGATACTGAACATTATGATGGCATTGTTAGGAAATTGGTTAAATGGTCAGAAGTGACTAAGCCTATGAAACAAACAAAAAATCAAAAAGTTAAACTTTTTGAAATACCAACATATCCAGCAACTCGGGGATCAGGAAAACAAGACCTATGGGGTGGGAATATTAAGCCTAATGGGAAAATGTATATGATTATTACGCGAGAAAAAAGTGATATTGTAAACTTCTTTGATAATAAAAACGAAGCAATGGCTTGGATTAAAAGCATTTCTTAATTTTTTATAAATATTCATAAAAAGGAGTCCCTATGGAAACTATTTATGAATCTTCTACATACACAGACTCCTTTCAGCACATAGGAAATTGTGCTGAATCAGGAAAAACAATTCAACAAACAATCACAATAGACGACGGAACTGGAAAGTTATATGATTATGTTCTCACTAAAGATATAGAATGGAAAGAGTATACAATCCAGCCAGATTTTAATGTTAATCCCACTGAACCTACAATCATTGATAACACAGAAATTATACCCACTATAAATGACCCTTATGATATTGTGCAAGAGGATGGTGTTGACTATGATTTTTCTGAAGATGGAACTTCATTAAATCACCAAGAAGATGAGACAGTAAGACAAGTTTTAAGTGTACCAAGACTTCAGACAGTAATTCAAACTGTAAGATACTTCACAGGATGGGAAATAAAAACCAATAGCATTTCAAAAAATATAGAGAAAACAAATATTCCACCTGAAGCATGTAATGAAGAAAATATTTCATGTTTTACTGTACCAACTGCCATATATACAAGTTGTTCTACTGACCAAGAAGATAATCCTCAAAACCTTAGAATTGATTGGGAATTATATTTAGATTTGAACTCATATATAGAGATATCAGAAGATGAAAATGGGAATGAAGTGAGAACTGTTGTATATGATGAAGATAATCAGGATTGGTCATTGCAAACTTCACTTGATAACAATACTGTTTTTAGTTGGACTTATAATAATGAAGGTAGGTATAAATTAATAGAAATAGCCACTGATACAGATGGAGATAGTAGTAATGCTGTAAGAAAATATAATATAGCATTCCAAAAATGCGACGACACTGTGGCAGAAGATCAGACAATACAGGCTTATGGGGAAATAGAAGTGGAGGGAAATACATGGCAACTTTGTGCTATTCCAATGGTAAACGGGTATTGGGATAAAGATAAACATAAGATAATAAATAATAAAAATAATCCTGTAAGAAGTACAATAAAAAATGTTATAATAGACCAGGTAGAAGATGTATATGGTACCAATGCCACAGAGTATATAAAAGTTATCAATACAACAGCTGTTGGAGATTTAGAAGGAACAATGTATAACTATATCCCAGGTGTAACTAAAGGAACTTCAGTTCACAATTTCAATCTTGTACAAATAGATGATGATAATGATTTGGCTGATGATTTAATAAAGTATGAAATATGTGGTTTTTGGATAAAACCTAATGGGAGAGATTTTAAAATAAAATGGGGAGTAATAGAATGATTAAATTTAAGGACTTTATAAGCGAAAACACAGAAAATGTTGAGGATTTAATACCTGAATTAAAAGGATTTGTAGAAGAATTATCAGGATATGTTTTATATAATGATGATGAATCAAGAGACAATCTTCTTGTGTTTTTGAGGAAATATAAGAAAGAACTTCAAAAATTAAAGGTGATAAAAAAATTCAAAAAACTGTATAGAGTTACCTCATTAAAAGATGAAAAATCATATAAGTATAGAGATTTAACATCAACAACAAAGAAGAAATATACAGGAGAATACCTAGAAGATGTAAAAGGCATGATAGGACAATATACTAATACAAAAAATAAAGATTTTTATTGGGCAGAGATAGATAATACAGAAGGTTTTGATTTTAATGTCTTTGGGAAATTATTTCAAGGTAAAAAGAAGTATTATATAGGAAAATATGATGGTCCTGGTGATATGACTTTTGATGTTTTTTATGATACTATAAAGGATTTGAAAAAACAAAATGAAGTTATTTTATTTGAAAAATATAATATAAGTAATTTAGAAAAAATAGAATAGGAGACAATATATGTCATTAAACATAACATTAGCAGGAACTATCTATAATTCTAATAATGACCCGTCGGATGCTTCTCTTCAAATTTTTGTAAATAATACAAATAATGGTTTAACAAAATGGTCAAATGTTTTCGGCACAGAAGATGCTGACTATTCAAAAAACCTTGGTGACGGGGATATATCCTCTCAGGATAACACCCTAGGATTAGCAAATGCCTCAGGCGAATTTATTTTGATAGCTGTGTGGTTAGACGGAGATAGAACAAGCACTGACAATATTCCGTCAGAATTTGCATATATAGTACAAGAATTAAAAGGCGAAGACGTATATGTACAAGACATAAAACTCAACAAACCAAATAGTATTGAGTGTTCTGATTGGAGCCTAACAGAAAAAGTTAATTCTGGCGGAAATATAATAGCATTAAATAACAATACCAATGAAATATCTTATATGGAATTTGATATAAAACATTTTTTGTATCAAAAATATAATAATGAAACAGTATTTGCTTTTATGGGCACAAATACTATTGAGTATAACTTTAATGATGAAGGATTTATCTCAGGGAATGTCTATACCACAACAGATGCAGGTGATATTATAGTGCAAATAAAAGTAACAGATTATTTTGGCAATGAATCTATATGCGAAAAAACCATATCTGTTTATTATGTTGTTGAGACAGGATTTCTCGATTATACAAAACCTTATTCTGTTGGAGATGAAATTAAAATTGAGTCAAATCCATCAGGAAATATAGAGCAAATAATAAATACAGAATTTCTATTTTATGATGAGACCGTAACAGCAGAAGAATTTACAAGATTATTAGAAACATACGGAGAAATTCCTGTAACTCAATACATAACTTATTTTAATGGTTATCAGAATATTACTATTGAAGAACAAAAAACATTTATAATGGATAATATTCCACCTGAAATGACTCTTGAAGTGTTAAAAGAGCCTGATGGAACCATAGAAAATTCAGAATATGTCTTTGCACATAATGGCATAGATACAGATGGAACAATAGAAAAAGTAGAATGGCAAATCTGGAGAAATAATCCTGATATCAATGGCAATGAAAATTGGTCACTCTATTATACTACAGGGTCTATTTCTGATTTATCAGATTGGACTTTTGATGTCAAAGATGTAATTGGTGAGTTAAAAGTAAGAGCAATTGTGTATGATAATTTAGGGGCTTCCGTTTATGAAGACTTTTTGATCGATGCTTCTTGTGATAATTTATTAATCTCTTTTGATAATATTGATTGGAACAAAAAAATTAATATTATTGATTTTGCCCTTAATATAGAAAAAAGAACTTGGGAAAATAAAATACATAAAATGGTATGGAACATGACACCCAAAAAAATTCAATGGGAAAATAAGCCAATAACTGTTTTCTGGAAGACAAATGTTATTTCAAGAGAATGGAAATATAAAATTTATTTCGATGTATAATAGGTTTATAAATAAAACAAAAAGAGGACTAAAATAATGAAAACATTTAGTGAATATATGACGGAAGCTATCAAGAAAATGTCAGATGATAAAATCGACTCTTATATAGCAAAAGAATGGAATGGAAAGGCTGCTACTTATTTCTATGATGCAGAAGCTGTTATGGAAATAGCTGCAGTACTAAAACAAGATGATGTAGTGGTAACCAAAGATATGAAATTCTTTCATATTCCTGAAATATCCGATAGAAGATTAAACAATCAAATAGCGAAAATCTTACTAAAATATAATGTCATAGAGGCATAAGGAGATTAAGCAATGGAAGAAATTTTATTGATACAAGGAGATTCCTCAGATATTTGGGAATTTTCGTCAAAACAGGTCTCAAACTTACCATCAAATTGGGAGGGTTCTTGGGTAGTTTCAGATACTCTTGGCGGGACTCCTATTTTAGAAGGAACCTTGACCAAGAATGAAAATATCTATAATTCTGATTCTCTAATAGGAGAAGATTTTAGAAAAACATATAAAATATTTGAGAGCACAGGATTAGAAAAAGTTGTTTTCAATGATGATGTTATTTCTGGTGCAGATAATGAAATATGTACAGTAAGCGGTAGAATGTATCATGATAGCACAGATGCAGATGGAAATGCCATCGAAGTTCCTGAGGCAGATAGGTACATTACAATCACGCTAAAAGGTGTTTTTGTTGATTTTTCAAGAGAGATGAGAATTAAGACAGATGCAAATGGGAATTTTACTCATGATTTTAATATCGGTGCTACCATAAAAACATCAGCAGATTCATTTTTTATCTTTCAAATAATGCCATTACAATCTCAACAACTGACAGCTGGCACAACATATGTATTAAGTATCGAAGTGAGAGAATTAGATGGAAACGGAGAACCGATTTTCAGAAGAGAAGTTTTAACTGCTAAGTTAAAAATGTTACAACAAGGTGTTTTTTAACTTATAAATAATAGTATATAAGAGGTTTTTCTGTTATATACTATATAGTCTGACGAGAGGATATAGTATATAACAGAATTAAGTCTGACGAAACTCTTATAAATTTATTTTTATAGGATAACTACATGAAAAATAATCAAAAAACAAAAGACAAAGTATGTCTGTATATAGCAACTCACAACAAAACAGGACTTAAATATTTTGGCAAAACGACTACATATTTTACCCAAGAAGATTTACAAAAATATTACCACGGGTCAGGAACTTATTGGCTAAATCACCTAAGAGTTCATGGAGATGATGTCACTATGAAAGTGTATGGTATATATAATTTGGATGAAGTTGAAGAAATGGCATTGAAATTTAGTGAAGAAAATAATATAGTAGAATCAAAAGAATATGCTAATTTAATTTCTGAAAATGGTTTAGATGGATGGACAAAAGGAATGACACACTCTCAAGAAGCGAAAGAAAAAATGAAGATAAAAGCAAAAAACAGAGACGAATTTAGTGAGAATAGAATAAAAGGTAGAATATCAAGAAAAGAAAAATTAAAAAATTACAAACCAACAGAGATGACCAAGGAAAAAATAGCAAAATCTTGCAAAAAATACATAAAAACCGAAGAACACAAGAAGAATTTGAGTATTTCTTTGACTGGACATAAGGTCACCGAGATTACAAAGGAAAAACTAAGTGAATATATGACAGGTAGGAAAAGAGGAAAATATAACATGAAGAATAAACCAAGAAAGGTACAAGAAATAGTTACTTGTCCTCACTGTAATAAAGAAGGGAAAACTTCTGGTATGAAAAGGTACCATTTTGATAATTGCAATTATAAATAATACAAAAGGAGTATTGGAATAATGAAAACATTTAGAGAAATTATTAATATTAACGAAAGCAAAAAGTCAGATAAGTTAGCAATAGAGATAGACAAAAGCATTGAAAAAATAGATGATAGTATGTCAATAAAAGATTTTGCTTTATCTGTCTCAAAAATTGTTAAAGATGAGTATGGAACACATAACTACAGTGAATTTATAGAAATAATAAAAAAAGAATTAGGAGTTAAATAATGAAAAGTTTTAGAGAAATGCTTGAAGATAAGGCACAAGACTATGAAAATAATGATGAAGATTGGACAAAACAAGATTTAATTGAGCTTATACAAGAACAAGACCTAGATGACGATGACATAGCGGAAATAACTGAATTAGTCATGGAAATCATAGAGTATGGAGAGTTTGATGACGATGATTTTGACCCTGATAATTTCGATTGGGATAATTATGACTGGGATGACGATTTTGATAAAGATTTAGGTGAAAGAATGTCAAATAAAGCCAAAAAAGATGACGCTAAGAAAAGAAGAAAACCCGCATTCAAAAGGGCAATGAAGAAAAAATTAAAATGTCAGAAAAAATTTGCAGAAAAAATCAAAAAAACAAAAAAATCAGGCATTCCTATGGTTTGTAATGTTAAAGGAAAACTTGTAAAAGGAATGAATAGAGCAGAAAGAAGAAAACTGGCTAAGAGCAGAAAGAGAAATAAAAATAAGATTATTAATTAAAAAAAAGGGATAAATATTGAATAATAATATGCAACAAAGTATGCAATCTAAAGCAAAAGAATTAGATAAAATTGATATATATGAAAAAGAGTTTTATAAAATAATAGAAGATAAGAATATTGAAATATCAAAACCAGCTGATGTGCAAAAGGTTGAGAGAATATTTAGCAAAACTCTAAATGATATGCTAAAAATAATAGAATCTGACAAATTCAATGATGATGAGAAAATAATCTTGTCATCAAGGTTTATTATAGATTTTCACGTTAGATTTGCCGAAAAATATAATTTTAATCCTTATGAAATATCAAGCTATTTTGGAAAATATAATGAAGAAATATTTGAAAAGGCTGTAAGGGATATAAAAAAGTTTGTATAAACACATAAACGCATAAATTTTATTTCTATTTAAGGTTATTATGTTATAATTATAGCAATAAAAGAGAATAAAGGATAGCTTTTGAATAACACAATTACTTTTATAGACATAGACGAAACAAGAAAATCTCACATAAGTGCCTAAAAATCATACATATTGAGTTAGCACCTCTTAATGTATCGCCAATATAGATATGTATGAATATGTGTGCTTATATGAGCTTTTAAAAAGCTAAAAATAAAATAGGAAAGTAAAAAATGAAATATATAATTGATACAGAATTTAAACCCGGAGAAAAAATTAATGTGCTTATAGATCATGAAATAAATGAGTATATGATAAATACAGCAGAAACAAAAATTATTCAAACACTAGGTTTTGAACGTGTATTTACTGAATATACAATTGCAAGAACAAGCGTTTTGGAACGCAATGATTATTTAAGGATAAGTGAATTTGATTTAAAAAACATAGTAAGATAGCAAATAACCCTTACGAACTACAAGATGGCGAATATTTTTATTTCTCTGAGTTTGTAAGTTCTGAATTATTCGTAAACACTTCTATACCAAATCAACTTATGATAGATATACTAAAAAAATTAGTTCAAAACAACAAATTCAAAGGTTTATTTGCTAACAGCAAGACAAGATTTTGGCGATAAAGATAAATTTCTTGAATTCTTAGTAAAACATGGTATTGAAGCTGGACACAAAGATGACCAAAAAGTCCATGTTATCAAAGCAGGAAACATCCCAGGATTGGATAATGCAAGAAAGAAATATAATAGTTATATGGGACCAAAAGACAGCACAGGATATTCAGGACCAAAACAACCAAAAACTAGATGCATTCAAGGATAAAAAATGGGTAAAATAATTAAAGGTTTAAGAATAAACCAGGTACCGATGGAAAAATACATTAATAAAGACGAGTACACATCACAGTATAATGATGATATAATCTCTGAATATGAATTTTTGTTCCTCGAGGATGGGAAATTGTATTCCGAATGTTTTGCTTTAGAGGAAGGAGAATGTTACTCAGGATATTGTGGAGCAGAATGGATTCATTTATCAAATAAAGTTCCAGTGCAATCTTTAGGAACATTGCATTATATACCAAAAGGAAAATTGGAAGTAGATTCCATATTCACCGACTATGACGGAAATGACTATTTCACTATGTATATAAATGACTGTAGGTATTATCCTTCTGCCAATATTACAATAAAATTTGATAGTTGGATAGACACAAAAAGAGGTAAAGATAATAAACAAATCTATATCTTTTCGGGACCATCAGCAATAGGAAAATCATTCATTGCTAACAGCACATCACTAAAAGTTTTTGAAACTGATGCTGATCCTTTGTTAAAATTAGATGTATCATATGATATTATTGTGATTGGAAATAAGTACACTTATAGTGTACAAGAAATAACAGAATATTTTATGGGGCAAAATGTAGAGTTTATTTTGGTGGGATTTAAAAATATTAATGAAGATAATGAAGATAATAAAAACAAGGAAGTGAAATAATGTTAAAAGATTATATTTTAGGAACAGAAATAGTAGAAAAAGGAAATTTCCATCAGGCAAACATTAGTATGCTTTTATCAGATTTTGGTTTGATTGAGGGAGATGATTATCTAAAATTTGGGGGAGTTGTGCTTATAAACAAAAAAAGTCTATTATTGCCTAATTATATTAGAGAAGTTATTGAAAATAATGAATTCACCGATTTATCAAAGTACCTTCCAAAAGTATATTTTATGGATATCCTTGAAAATCAAACTTCTAACATTAAAGATAAATTTAATGAAGTAACTATTAGTTCAAAGAAATTTGTCCAGATTGATGATGAATTACAAAAACTATTTAACAATAATAATCTTATCAAAACTACAGTAGATAATTCAGAATTGTCTGAATTGATAGCGGATGGGTATATTAAAGGAAGTATAAAATTATCTAATAAAAAAACATTGGTATGGTATTAGGAGAAGTAATATGAGAAAATGGAATGATTACACACAATATAAATGCAAATGTGGAAAACCCACAGCAAGAGGGTCAGTTAATTCTAAAAGAAAAGATGGGACATATCCCCCGAGGGTATCTTGTTTGACAGGAAAACCAGTATGTGCTAAATGTTTCAATGATGATATTGGGATGGAAGCAACGAATCCATAAAAAATCTTCAGGTTGACCATATTGATGGAAATCCCACAAATAATCACGATTCTAATTTAATGGTTTTGTGTCCTATTTGTCATGCCACAAAGGGTAGAATTAATGGTGATAGTGCTTCGCCAGGCAGAAAAGCTTTGGGTGTTACTAAACCCGGAATTAGAACATTCTGAAAAATATAAATAAAATCATATTCCTTATATATTAAGCAAAAATAATATATAATACTATATATTAAAAAAGATATGATGTGGAGCAATATGACAAAAGAATATATAAAAAATAATTTATTAAGAAAAGATGGGAGATTAGATGGCAATAAGACCAAAAAGCTTCGTGAAACCAATGAAGCTTTATATTGTATTTATTTTGATGTCAAAAATCCTGTTTGTGAGTGTGGTAATAGATTAAAACTTAAGTCGTGGTCAAAAGGATTTAGATTATTTTGTTCGCCAGAATGTCAAAAAAGTAGCAAAAAAACTATTGAAAAATCAAGGAAAACCAGGCAAGAGACAGGCAATACATCAAAAACAATGAAGGTGGTTTGGAGCAACAGGAGCAAGGAAGATATTGCAAAAATTGTGAAAAATATAGAAAACACCAATATTGATAGATATGGTGCGCCTTGTATTTTATCTTTAAAGGCATTTAGGGATAAGATAAGGGAAACTAATATACAAAAATATGGAGTTCCTTGCACACTACAAAATAAGGAAATACAAGATAAAATAAAGAAAACTAATATCGAGAAATATGGTGTTCCTTGTGTGTTACAGAATAAGGAAATTATTAGAAAGAACTCTATTTCCACGAGGGAAACAAATATAAAAAATGGTAAATGGGTAGCTGATGAAGAGTTATCAGATTGGGGGTTATATAAAAGGATTGTTAGGAAAATTACTGAGCAGAATTATAGGAAATACAAGGAGTTTATTAATCCCAATAATATCAAAAGAGTTCTTGGGACAAAAGAAGGTGCTCATTTGGACCACAAATTCTCGATATTGGAATGTTTTAGACATAATGTTCCTTCATATATTGCTGGTGGAGTTAATAATCTTTCAATCATCAATTCAAAAGAAAATATAAGAAAATCATCAAAATGTAGCATTACTTTAGAATATTTATTAAGTAAATCTTTTATATAATACCATATATAAAAAGAGATGGACCAATAACATTTAAGTCCATTATAAACTATATGAAATAAAAACACGTTAAATACGATAAAATTCGTTAAACATAGGAGAAAAAAATATGGCAGGATTAGATTTTAGTTCGGGAAGTCTCGATTGGGGCTCTTTGGAGAAAAACTTAGGCGCAAATGTAAATTTAGGTGGAAAAAAGAATTATGATGATGATAGATTCTGGAAATTGTCAAGAGATGAAAATGATAACGGAGGAGCAATTATCAGGTTACTTCCAGATCCAAATGGCATACCATTTATTCAGAGATATAATCATGCATTTCAATCATTTGATAATGTAAACAAGAAAAAAAGATGGTATCTAAATATTTCACCTGAGACCATTGGAGAGCCTTGTCCAGCATCAGAGCTTTGGTCTGCATTATATAATATAGGGACAGAAGAAGGCAAAAAAGAGGCTAAGAAAATTAGTAGAAAAATTAAATTTATGACGAATATCAAGGTTATTAAAGACCCCGCAAATCCTCAAAATGAAGGTAAAATTTTCTTATGGGAATTCGGAACAAAACTAAAAGATAAATTTATGGCTGCACTTCAACCATCAGAATCAGAGATTTCAATGGGCGAAGAACCAAAACAATTATTCAATCCATTAACAGGATGTAATATTAAACTTAAGATTGCTAAAGTGGCAGGTTTCTTAAACTATGATGCAACAGAAATCATGGCACCGAGTTCAATTTATACTGATGCAGAAGAAGCAAAAGCAGATATTATTGAAAATGCTTATAAACTTGATGAATTCATGAAACCTGAAGCGTTCCAAACATACGAAGAACTAAAGAATAAGTTAAAATTTGTTCTTGAAGTGTATCAACCAGAATTCATTGATCCTATTCAGTTCAAAAATGTTGTTTCTGGTATTATTGGTACTGCAGTAAGCACAAACGCCAATACACCAGCTACTCAGGTAGCTCAGACAACACAACCAGTAGAAGAAACACCTGTACAGGAAGCATCAGTAGCTGAAACTACTCCAGTACAGGAAGCACCCACTCAACCCACACAATCCGCTTCAGCATCTGCTAGTTCAGATTTAGATTTCCTTGATGACCTTTAGGTCATCAAGGAAACTCACTGAGTCAAAGGACATAAAAAATAAAATAAAAGGAAACATATGAAAAAATCGATAACGATAGTGGATTTTAGTCACTTAAATATGAGAAACCTTTTTATTGCATTACAACAAGCAAAGCCCAGAAAAAAAGATGGGCTGTTTGTTACTGAAGATTTTATTCAATATCATAAATCTTTATTATTTAACTCACTTCAATTCATAAAAAATAAATTCAAAAATGAAATTATACTAGCAATAGATGGTCAAGATAACTGGAGAAAAAGATTTTATCCAGATTATAAAGCCAACAGAAGCAAGGCCAAAGAAGATAATGATGTAAATTTTGAAGAATTTTTTGAAGAAACAGATAAAATGTTAGAAAAAATCAAAGAGAATTTTCCTTTCAAGGTTTTAAGAGTGAATGAGGCTGAAGCCGATGACGTAGCAGGCACAATAGCAATAAAATATGGAAATGATATGGATATTACACTTGTGACATCTGATCATGACTGGTTACAGGTTCAGGCACACAATAATGTTAGAATGTGGGACCCAATAAAGAAAGAAGATCAGTTTTTATCTGATTTTGAAAAAGAAATAATCCAAACAGATTTTGGTTTAATGTCAAGATTTACAATTATTCATGGATTGATTGGTGATAAGGGTGATAATGTACCAACAGTAACAGGAATGTCTCATTTTAGTGACGAATTTATTGGTTATCTAAAAGAGAACAATATAAATTCAGAATGTGTAAAGACAGTCACAAAGATGGATATATGGGATGAACTTATAGAAAATTATGATATTTATGATATTGTAAAAAGTGGCAAGAAAAAAGGTGAATTTAAAGATACAAAAAATATCTTTAAAACAAAACCTTATGGTATAAAAAAAGCAGAAAAACATTGTATATGCAATGACTCACTAAATGAATTTTTTAATGAGCATAATATGTATAAAGATAATTTTGCTAGGAATAAAATTCTTGTTGACTTCACTGAAGTCCCTGAAGATGTACAAGAAAAAATTATTCAGGAATTTAATAATGTGCAAGTAAATTATAATCCAAATGGAATATTAGAATATTTTATGGAGGAAAAACTTCCTGTGCATATTAATAATGTTAATAAATTTTACAGTGCCAAATACGAAACTCAAAACACCAAGTCATTAGATGATTTTTTTGATTTTTAATTGTAATTAAGACTGAAGAGCTAGTTTGGTAAAACTAAAATTAGCCCATTCTTCGGTCTTATCTATTGTAATATTAATAAGTGAAGCCAATCTTTCAGGATACTTATATCTGTTTATCCTTACTAAAGCATGTTCATTTAATTTTGTTTCTTTGCTTGGTTGAATTTTTTTGTCACCAAGTATAGCAAGAGAGTTAGTAATGATGTAATTGCATTCAGAAATAGGATATTTATTTGATAATCTTTGGTAAGATTGTCTTACGAATTCATTTAGTATCTTATTAGACATATTATTCTCCCGTTTTTGATTGTTTATCAAAATTAAGAAAATTTTTGATAAAATATATAATAATATTTATAAAATAAAAAGGAGCCTTCATGGCACAATATCTCGATGAGATTGACAAAAAATACTGGCTTATGGTTCATCCTTATGACACTGTAGGTAATGTTGGCCCAGCTGATATTTCCGTATGTTGTCCAATATGTCATGAGGGTGGTTCCTGGATGAGAAAACACCGATTACATCTTTACATCAAATCTTCATATGATAATGCTGCAGTAAAATGCTTTAATTGCGAATATTCTACAAACCTTTATGGTTACCTAAAAGAAAATCACCCAAACGAATTTTCTCTATATGTCAATGAAAAAAGGGGTGCTGGACTGAAGACCCTAAAGAGCATTTTCAAAAACAAGGATAATGATCATTATCCTGATCAGGAGAAAGGAATGGATGAGATTCCGATTTTTGACACTGGGTTAAATTTTGATCAAAAACCTGCACAAAAAATAGACATTCAAAATGACAATATCAATGACGGTCACGAAGAGAAAGCCCTTACAAAAGATGAGATTATGTCATTTTCCTCTGGATTGGATTTTGGTGCTCCTTCTGTGTCATCTACACAACCACCAAAAGCGCCCAAAACACCAATAAATGATGAAGGTCTGTTTTTGGTGACCGAACCACCAGGCTTTACTGATATGCCTTCAGGACCTGGTGGACCTTCAGGGTATATTGAGAATCGGGGGATTGAGGTTCAGTCTGACTGGAGATACAGTCCTAAAGGGAATAAAATAAAATTTAATGGAGCATCACAAACACTATCAGAATACATCATCATACCACTCAAAAAAGGAGACCTATGGTATGGTTTTCAGGCATTAGCATGGAAGGAAAAAAGATTTTTTGTTTATATGGTTACGGGAAATTCAGGATATAAAGCATGGAATTTTTATGATGTTGACAAGGAAAAACCAGTATATATTACAGAATCTATATATGATGCATTGTCTAGTGGCCTAGACAATGTCATTGCACAACTCGGTGCCAATCTTGGGGATGACAGGATTCAGGAATTAAAGGAACCAATCTTCTGCCTTGACAATCAACGATGTGACCAAAAAGCACATGAAGAAACACTGAAATATCTTCAAAGAGGGTATAAATGTTTTATATGGCCTGAGGGTTCAGAAAAATTCAAAGACACTAATGACCTCAGAAAACTCAAGGTTCCATATGAAAAAATAGCAAACATGATAAAAAATAATATTTATCAGGGTATGATGGGAATCCTTAAATTAAAAATGATTAGAGTATAAATAAAAATAAAAGAAGTTTATATGAAAAATGATAGTATTTTAAAATTCTCAGAATTGCTTAGTAGTGTTTTAGAGGAAAAAGCAAAAGGACAATCCACTAAATCAATAGATAAAAATGCCTATGCTAAATTTGAAGATGTTGTGGGCTTGACAACCCCTAATAAGGATGAAAATGGTGTGCTTCAAACAAAATTTACTGCTCCACCTCTTTGGACGAAAATTATGAATCAGTATGATCCTAGCATAACAATACCAGGAAGCTCATATACTCATATTTTATTTCTTGATGAAATAACAAGAGCTTCAAAAAGAGTTATGAACTCAATCAGAAGTCTTATGCTGGAGAAAAAAGTAAATGCCAATTATGCTATACCAGATGATATGATGATAGTGACAGCATTAAATCCTACTGATACCGGTACTGAAGAACTTTCAGACCATCTTGCAGATGTTAATGGTTCATTAAACATATATAGAAAATTCTTGAAAACAATAGAAAAAAATGTATCTAATGATGTTTATTTAAGACTAAATAAACCAGTTAGTATGGGGTTAGTTATGAACCCTATA
>Ga0256842_1000922_pt1 | contig 25252 bp, 22 predicted proteins | sample 4559240metaG_FD_185973 | JGI IMG/M metagenome (GOLD analysis project Ga0256842, IMG submission 185973) | Hydrothermal vent microbial communities from Guaymas Basin, Mexico - 4559-240 | ecosystem: Environmental > Aquatic > Marine > Hydrothermal vents | place: Mexico: Guaymas Basin | collected... | reverse complement strand
AACTAATTCCTAATCCTTTTACAAAAGTTGTTGCGATTTCTTCAAGTTCTGTTCATCAAGGAATGGATGCAGTTGTAACAATTACAGACGCTAAAGATAATTTAATTAAGACAGTTTTTAACGGAAATGTAAAAAGCAATTTTTTACAAACTTCCTGGAATGGCACTAATTTAAATAACGTGAAGGTAAAACCCGGTAAGTATTTTGTAAATATAACCGCTAATTCTCGTTATTTAGCACTTAAAAAAGTAGTTATTCTTAAATAATTTTATATTCCCCGAAAGGGGAATTTTTTTTGCATTGAAAAATGCCTTTTAAACCTGTCCAAGAGAGACGGAAAAGGAGGAAGAGATGAATAAATCACCCAGTTGACTTCTAAGTAAATTCTTTAAAATCAAAATAAAAAAAATTACTTGGAGGTAAAATGAAAAACACTAATAATTTTGTCGGTAGAAATTTATATGACTTAGCCGACTTTTCAAAAGAAGAAATAATATCTATTTTAAAAACAACTCAAGCAATGAAAGAAATTAACTTGCGTGACTATAAAAAACTCCCTACTTTACGCGGTAAAACAGTTTGTACTCTATTTTTCGAAAATAGTACGAGAACAAAAATGTCTTTCGAATTAGCAGCTAATAGATTAAGTGCTGATGTCGTAAGTTTTTCAGCAAGTACATCTTCATTAACAAAAGGTGAAAGTTTGCAAGATACTGTTTATACTTTAAACGCAATGGGAATTGATTTATATATTATCAGACACAGTTGTCCGGGAACTCCGCAATTGGTAAATAAATATTCAGGAAAACCGGTTTTAAATGCCGGTGACGGAAGACATGCTCATCCAACTCAAGCATTATTGGATATCTTTTCAATTTGGGAAAAACGTGGAACTCTTGAAGGTCTAAAAATTGCTATCGTCGGAGACATTGCTCACAGTCGAGTTGTGCGTTCTAATTTAATTGGAATGAAAAAACTCGGTGCATCCGTAACAGTGTGTGCTCCTAAAACTTTAATGCCTTCCAAAATGGAAGAAGTTTACGGTTGTACTGTAGATTATGATTTGAAATCAGCGTTAAAAGATGCCGATGTAATTATGGGATTAAGAATGCAGCTTGAGAGACAATCAGAAGGATTATTCCCATCTTTAGAAGAATATACCAAGCGTTATGTTCTTTCGAAAGAGACAATCAAATTTGCAAAAAAAGATGCGTTGATTATGCATCCCGGTCCAATGAATCGTGGAATCGAAATATTACCTGAAATAGCCGATTCTAATCAAAGTATTATTATAGAACAAGTTGCAAACGGTGTGGCTGTTCGAATGGCTTTAATTTATTTGACTCTTGGTGGAAAAATTTAGGAGATAATTATGAAAAAATTAATCAAAAACGGGAAAATATATTTAGACGGTAAATTTGAAAACAAAGATATATTAATCAATGACGAAAAGATCGAGCAAATAGGATCTGATATTCAAAACGATAATTTTGAAGTGATTGACGCAAAAGGAAATTTTGTTTTACCGGGTTTTGTAGATTTACATTCACATTTAAGAGATCCAGGTCAAACCAATAAAGAAGATATTGTTAGCGGAACAAAAGCTGCTGCGAAAGGCGGTTTTACAACAATTTGTGCAATGCCAAATACGGAACCGATTGTGGACAATGTTGCTACAGTAGAATATATAAAACGAAAAGCAAAAGATTTGGGTTATTCAAAAGTTGAAGTTATCGGAGCTTTGACTAAAAAATCCGAAGGCAAGGAAATTTCAGAAATAGCTTCAATGATAGAATACGGAATTGTTGCTGTAAGTGATGATGGACATTGTGTTCAAAATGCTAAAATAAAACTTAATGCCATGAAATATGCATCCAGTTTTGATATTCCGGTGATAGTTCACCCTGAAGAATATAATTTGGCCGGTTCAGGTCAAATTAATGCCGGAAAATATTCCACAAAATTAGGGCTTGGCGGAATTCCGGGCTTGGCGGAAGAAATCATTATTGCTCGAGATATTATGCTGGCAGAATCATCAAAATGCCGTCTTCATATTGCTCACGTTTCAACAGCCAAAGCAATTGACTTAATTCGGGAAGCAAAGAAAAAAGGCGTTTCTGTAACCTGCGAAGTAACACCTCACCATTTATTATTAACGGAAGATTTATGTGAGAATTTTGATACCAACACAAAAGTAAAACCTCCGTTACGAACAGAAAAAGACAGAAAAGCATGTATTGCCGGCCTTATTGACGGAACAATAGATTTTATTGCAACAGATCACGCACCTCATGCTGATTATGAAAAAGAAAGAGAATTTGTGTTAGCACCTTTTGGGATTAACGGTTTTGAATCGGCGTTCGCTTCCTTATATTCAGAATTAGTTTTAACAGGAAATATTTCTTTGGAATTGTTGATTGAAAAAATGTCAACAGCTCCGGCGAAATTTATCAAAAAAAATATTGGAGAAATTAAAGAGGGGAGAGTTGCTGATTTAACAATTGTTAATTTAGATGATACAATCTGTTTAACTTCGGGAAATATGCTTTCTAAATCTAAAAATACTCCGTATTTAAACAAAACCTTAAAAGGAAAAGTCATTCAAACATTTTGTAATGGAAGAGAGACTTGGAAGGCATAAATGCAGAAAATTCTCCCGATAAATTACATTGAAAAGATAAATAAAGATTATTTTATAATTTATATTAAAAACAAAGAACTAGCCCTGAAATCTAAGCCGGGGCAGTTCTTTGAATTATTGCCAATGGGGAATTATAAAGGTCTATTACGCAAACCAATCAGTATTTATAATATTGAAAATGACACAATCGGATTTATGATAAAAAAGATCGGTTATGGTACAAAATATCTTTCTCAACTTAAAGTTGGTGATTTTATAGATTTTTTAGGACCTTTGGGAAATTCCTTTAATATTCCGATGAATCAAAAAGTTATGCTTATTTCAGGTGGAATAGGTTATGCCCCGTTATTTTATCTAAGTAAAGAATTGAAAAATAAACATAATTCCGTAATTTGGATTCATGGCGGAAGATCAGAAAAGGATATTTTTGATAGCAATATAATGAATTATACAAATGATGGATCTTATGGAAAAAAGGGCTTTGTTACTTCTAATCTTGAAAAAATTCTTGAAGTGGAAAAAATAGAAAAAGTGTTTACGTGCGGACCTCAAATTATGATGAAAGAAATTTCTAAAATTACTCAAAAGAAAGAAATCAATACTGAAGTTTCATTGGAATCTTATATGGCATGCGGGATTGGAGTTTGCAAAGGTTGTTCGGTTCTAATTAAAAAAAATAATGAGAATGTTTATAAAACCGTTTGCAAAGATGGACCAATCTTTAATTCAAAAGAGGTAGTTTGGGATGAATAATATAGAAACAAAACTCGGCAAATTACAATTTCAAAACCCGATTACAGTTGCTTCCGGAACGTTTGGTTATGAATATTCGGATTATGTTGATTTTAATAAATTAGGGGCAATTGTTACAAAAACAATTACAAAACATCCAAAGATAGGGAATAAACCACCGCGATTATTTGAAACTTCCGGCGGATTATTAAATTCTATCGGACTTCAAAATCCGGGCTTGGAAAATTTCATAAAAGATGAATTACCAAAATACAGAGGCTTTAGTACAAATTTGATTATTTCCTTCTCCGGCTCATCAATTAGTGAATTCAAAGAAATATTACTCAGATTAGAAGATGAAGAAGGAATCGATGGATATGAAATTAATGTCTCTTGTCCAAATGTAGAAAATGAAGGTTTAGCTTTCGGTGTCGATGCTAAAATAGTTAATAAACTCACGGGTGAATTATCAAAACTGACAACAAGAGAATTAACAATCAAATTATCTCCTAATGTAACCGATATCAAAGAAATTGCCAAAGCTGCCGAAGATGGCGGTGCAGATTCTTTATCATTAATAAATACTCTTTTAGGAATGGCTATTGATTGGAAAACAGGAAAAATATATTTTAAACGCGGTTTGGCAGGATACAGTGGACCGGTAATAAAACCGGTAGCTTTAAATTTGGTTTATCAAGTTGCGAAAACGGTGAATATCCCAATAATGGCAATGGGTGGAATTTCAAATTGGATGGATGCTTTAGAATTCATCTATGCCGGAGCAAGTGTTGTGGCTATTGGAACTCAGAATTTTGTTAATCCCAAAATAACAATTGAGACAATAAATAACTTGCAGAATTTTCTTGAAGAAAAAAAACTAACAATAAAGAACTTAATTGGAAAAGCCAATATGGAGGAAAAATGAAAGTAAAAAGTCAAATTATGAATGAAGAAGCTATAAATAGAACGCTTAAAAGAATAGCTCATCAAATTATTGAAAATAATAAAGGATTAGAAAATGTATATCTTATTGGAATCCGTTCAAGAGGAGTTCCGATGGCAGAACGTCTTCAAAAATATCTGGAAAAATTTGAAGATTTTAAAGTCCCCGTTGGCATTTTAGACATAACTTTATACAGAGATGATCTTTCTACAATAGCTCAACAACCGGTTTTGAAGGGATCTCAAATTGATTTTGATATTAATAATTCAAATATTATTTTGACCGATGATGTGCTTTATACCGGAAGAACTGTCCGAGCTGCCATTGATGCACTTTTAGATTTTGGACGGCCGAAGCAAATCGAATTATGTGTTTTAATTGATAGAGGACATCGCGAATTACCAATTAAAGCAAATTATATTGGCAAGAACGTTCCTACCTCAAATGAAGAAATAATCAAAGTATCATTCAAAGAAACTGATGGTGAAGATAAAGTTAGAATAATGTTGAGAGATTAATTACAAAAAAGGAGATAATATGTCTTTTTGGCAAAAATATAATTCGGCAACAAACCTCCATAAATCGTATGTTTGTGTTGGATTAGATTCTCAAAAAAATAAAATTCCAGAAATTTTAAAAAATGAAAAAAATCCTATTTGGACATTTAATAAAGAAATAATTGATGCCACCAAAAATAATGCGGCAGCTTTTAAATTAAATTATGCTTTTTATGTAAATGCAGGCAAATTAGGGCTAGAAGCTCTTGAAAAAACTCTCGAGTATATTCCTAATTTTATCCCTTCTATTTTAGATGTGAAAGTTGGTGATATCGGTAATACAATGGAGCAATATGCTGAAGCGTATTATAAAGTTATGGATGTGGATTCTATTACCGTGAACCCTTTAATGGGTAATGATGTTCTGGAACCTCTTTGGAAATACCGGGATAAAATGTCATTTGTGTTAACTTTGACATCTAATAAAACAGCTTCAGATTATCTTTTAAAAAATGATTTAAGCTTTAAAATTGCCGAAAATATACAGAAGTATAATTATGAGCAAATTGGAGCGGTTGTCGGAGCAACTCAGACAAATGATTTGAAAAAGATTAGAGAATTATTACCTAAAAATATTTTCCTTATTCCCGGAATCGGTGCTCAAGGTGGAGATTTATCTTCTGTGGTTAAATTTGCATCCTCCTCAAAATCTGATCCGAGATTTTTAATAAATTCTTCTCGCGGGATTATTTTTGCTTCTCAAAATTCGGATTTTGCTGAAAAAGCTTCTAAAGCAACTAATGATTTGAAAGAACTAATTAATATTAATCTCCTCAAATTGGAAGCTTAGGCTTCCTTTTTCTTTTATGTCCAAAAAAACTTTTCTAATATTTTTACCTTTTTTATTCTTACTTATTTTCTTTTATTTTCCCTTACTTTTAGTTGTTAAAAATTCATTTATTTCCGGAGATTCTCAATTTTCCTTAAATAATTTTCTTCTTTTATTTCATGATCCATATCAAGTTCATGTTATTTTGTTTACCCTTTATCAAGCATTTATGAGTGTTATTCTAACGTTGATAATTGGAATTCCGGCTGCTTTTATATTTTCATATTATGATTTTCCTTTTAAAAAGATTCTTAAATCAATGATGATGGTACCTTTTATTTTACCAAGTATTATTGTTGCTTTAGGCTTTATTTTGTTATTTGGTAACAATGGCTTTATTAATAAATTTTTAGCGATTTTTCATCAAAAGATATTTTTTCTCTATTCTTTTAAAGCAATCTTAGTTGCTCATGCATTTTATAATTTTCCAATAATTTTGAAAATGGTTTCAGAATCATTAGAAAATTTTAATCAACATTTTGTTGAAGCCGCTAAATCTTTGGGGGCTAATAATAAAATTATATTTTTCAAAGTAATTTTACCCGGGATTTTACCAACGATTATCAACGCTTCTATGTTAGTTTTTGTTTATTGTTTTATGAGCTTCGGGGTAGTTTTGGTTTTAGGAAGTGTTAAATTTACCACGATTGAGGTTAATATTTATATGCTGGTTCATAATCTTTTAAAGATAAATTTAGGAATGGCTTTAGGTGCAATTCAAATATTTTTGTCAGGGATATTTCTGTTTTTCAGCATTAAACTTAATAATTTTCAAACAAAATCAACAAAACTGATCAAAGGAAGTAAACTAATACCCCATAAAATTAACTTTAAAAATATCCAAAATAAACCGCTTTTCGGGATAATTCTTATCTACACATTTTTTCTGATAATTATAGTGTTGGGTCCGCTTGTATCAGTTTATTATCATTCATTATTTTTAGATAAACACAATCATTTCGGATTTAACGGAGTTTTGATTAAGAAAATGTTGGCAAATAAATACGATCCTATTTTAGGAGAATCAGTTTTAAGCTCAATAAAAAATAGTATTTTATTAGGATTATCCACTGTTTTTGGCTCGGTTAGTTTGTCATTGCTTTTTGGTATTTTCGTTATCAAATTAAAAAAATCAAGTTTTTGGGAAATGTTTGCAACTTTGCCAATGGGGGTTTCGGCAGTAACTTTTACTCTCGGTTATCTTTATATAATTGATAATTCTGTTATCTCTTTTTCAAGATTGTTACTGGTTGTTATTGCTCACATTATCTTGGCATTTCCATTTGTTTCAAGGATAATTTTACAAGGTTTGAGAAATCTTGATTCTCATCAAATTGAATCTGCTAAAATACTTGGTGCGAATAATTTTATGATTTTTAAAAAGGTGATTCTGCCAACCATAAAGGGAGATATTTTTGCAGCTTCTACCTTTGCATTTGGCATTTCTTTTGGAGAGATTGGAGCTGTTTCGATGCTTCAGAAAAATTTCACTACTATTCCAATTGCGATCTATCGCTATATTGGTACTTATCATACTAAAGAAGCAACTATAATGGGAGTTATTCAAATTTCGGTTGCAGTACTTATATTTTATTTGAGTGATTCCAAAAAATTAACTTAGAAATACTAAGTTGATTGTGTAAATTAGGTCAAAAGCAATTTTTTCTTTCCTGAAATTTTCTAAATAAAATTAAGGTTGACGCATTAAACTGAACGCAGAATTTTTAATTATGATAAAATATTTATTTTTTGTAGAACGCGAGTTTCATATAAGTTTATTTGAAAATATTATTAACTATATTTCTGAAAACAATATTGGGGAAATCGGTATTTTGACTTTACCTTTTCGTAAATCAAAAAATGGTTACGCCTCAATTGGTTGTCGCAAAGATTTTCTAAAAAAACATATTCCCGAGGAATTTACTTTTATTGAAAATCCATATATTTACAATCCCGACGTTACTTTTATCGCAGATTCATCCTATGAAAAAGTTGAAGGTCTTGGGGAAATTGTAAATATTGGGCATGGTACAATTTCCAAGGGATCTTTTTATACTTCCGGACATTTATCATTTAGGGAAAATTATGCTAATCTTTTAGCTGTACCCGGTATAATTCATAAACAGATTTTAGAAAAAAAAGTATCGGTTCCGATTGAAGTTGTCGGAATTCCCAAACTAGACCATTTATTTGATAATTCTTTAAATAAGCAAACTATTCTGAAAAAAATGAAATTAAATTTTGAAAACAAAACGGTTTTATTTGCTCCGACATTTAATAAGGAATTATCAATATTGACTTTTTTAGACCTTGATTTGCGGGAAATTATCCCTGAATATTTTAATATAATTATCAAACTTCATGGAGTTGTTGAAGATAAATACAAAGATTATTTCAAAAAATATGCAGAAGTGAATCCTAATATATTTTATTCTGAAAATTACAATATTTCTGAAAGTTTTTACGTTTCGGATGTTTTAATCTCTGATGTATCTTCTGTTATTTATGAGTTTTTATCAACCGGAAAACCTGTGTTATTATTTGATTCTCCTCTTCAAAAGGAATTTAAGAATTATAATAATAATGATTTGGAATATGTTTTTCGCGACGTTGGATTTAGATTTAAAAACATTAGAAACATTCCGGAATTACTATTTAGAACTTTTACTTCACCTTTAAAAGATTATCATGAAATTTCTCAAAAATTTGTTTCTTTTTATGATGGGAAGTCAGCCAAACGAGTAGTGGAAAAATCTTTGGAATTAATAAATGAAGATAACAAAAATCTCATAATTTTAAATGGGACGAATAATTTGGATTATTTTAAGGCAAAATACGAGAATAATTTTAAAATAGTAATTTTGGAAAGGGGAAAATCTTTTAATAAATTCTTAAGCGAGAAAAGAGAGTCTTTTAAAAAATTTCCTTACATTATTTTTATGGATTCCCATTTTAATTATTCTCCACTTTTTCCAACTCTTTTGATTCAGCATTTGAGACAAAATAAAAATGCCAAAATAGTTTGCTCATTAAATAGAAAATCAGGCTCAACTCAAAATATTGAAAAATATATTTCGGAAGTTAAAGAAATTTCTAATGGGAGAATAGGAGCTCCGCTTACCTATTTGTATTCAGGAAAAGAAGTAAATATTGATTGATAGATTTGAACAGATAGCATTTGCCTTTAACTCATCTAAAGTATTTGAGATTATTAGAAAATTAGATCTCGATATATTTGAAAATTGGGAGCATTTTCTTTCAAAATATGATTTTAAAGAAAAGATTTTAGCTCAGGATTGTTTTTTATGGAAAAATTAATAATTAATATCTGTTCACCAAAAAATGAAAATTGGGGAGATGCGGTTTTTGCAGAAAATCTTTCTAAGGAATTACTTAAATTAGATGTTTCTGCTAAAATTGTTTATATTGAAGACTGGTACAAAAATACAAATTACAAAATTTCTTTAACCATAAGTGGAAAATTTGCTTATAAACCTGATCAAAGTAAAAGAAATCTTTTATGGATAATCAGTCATCCTGAAATTAGAACTGTGGAAGAATTAAATTCATATAATCATGTATTTATTGCTTCGGAATATTTTCAAAAAATGGTTAGAAATGATATTTCGGTTCCGTCTTCAGTTTTGAATCAAGCTTCCAATTTCGCTTTTAATGATTCTAAAAAAAATAAGATTTATGATTTATTATTTGTAGGAAATAATTATTATGATAATTTTCCCGCTAGAAAGATTATTTACGATTTAGATGAAGAAAATCGCCAAATTCTGAAAGTTATAGGAAAAAATTGGCTTAAATTTCTTCCAAAAGAAAATATTTTGTCTGAGTTTGCCGATTATAAAAATTTGTCGAATATATATTCTTCAGCAAAAATTGTTCTTAATGATCATCATGAATATATGCGAAGATTTGGTTTTATTAATAATCGGACTTTTGATTTGGCTGCTTTAAGGCAATTTCAAATATCGGATTATGTTAAAGGAATAGATTTATACGGAATAGAATCCTATAAAAGCAGTGATGATCTGAATGTAAAAATTAAAGATTATTTAAATAATGAAAAAGAAAGAAATCGTAATGAAATAATTACCAATAAGTTGTGTGAGAATAATACTTTTGCAAATGTTGCCAAAGAAATAGCAAAAAAAAATATAAAAAAAGAACCTTGAAATTAATCAAGGTTCTAAGAATGAAATGTTAAACTATTTTAGATAATTTTTTTTCCATTTATTAAAGGCATCTTTTGAAGATGGAGTTGTAATTTTTCCGGATATGATGTCAGCTTTAATTTTGCTAACTTCATCGAGAATTGATTGAGGAACATGTTTTTTAGTTGTTGGAGCAATATCAACACCACCGTCTTTAAGACCGTAAGTAAGAGTTTTTCCACCGTCAAATTCACCATTTTTCATTTTTTTAGCTACGTCGTAAATTGCATTATCAACACGTTTCATTGCTGAAGTTAAAACATTATTTGGAGCTAAATCACTTTGATCTCGGTCAACACCGATAGCCCAAAGATTTTTTTCTTTAGCAGCTTCAATTACACCATCACCAACACCACCGGCAGCATGGAAAACTATGTCAGCTCCGTTTTTATACATTTGATTGGCAATTGCTTTACCTTTAGCAGCATCAGTAAATGATTCGGCATATTGTTCATAAATTTTGGCTTTTGGATTAGCATACAAAACACCGGCATCAAATCCATATTGGAATCTGTGAATTACAGGAACATCCATTCCGCCAACAAAACCGATTTTACCGGTTTTAGACATTTTGCCGGCAATATAACCAACCAAGAAACTAGCTTCTTGTTCTTTGAAAAGAACACCGATAACGTTAGATGGAGTTTTGTCTCCATAACTAAAGTCGATTATAGCGTATTTTTGGTTAGGATTTTGTTTAGCAGCTTCAAGAACTCTATCAGCCATTTTAAATCCAATTCCCCAAATTAAGTCATTTTTTGAATCATATAATGTTTCAAGATTAGGCATATAGTCTGCATCTTGTTTAGATTCAATATAACTTGCTTTTATACCCAAATCTTTTTGGGCTCTTGAAAGACCTTCCCAAGCTGATTGGTTAAAAGATTGATCATTAACTCCACCAACATCTGTTACGAGTGCGATTTTAATTGGTTTTACAGAATCTGTTTTTTGGGCTGGAGCAGCTTTTTTGCCACAACCTACTAACAATAATGTTAACATAAGAGTTAGCATCATGATAATAATGAATGATTTTTTCATTTTTTCTCCTTGTTTGTATTAATGTTTTTGTTCTTTTTCATAAGGAATACCGTCAGCTAAAGGTGCAACGGATTTTCCAACGAAAGCTACTAAAACAATTAAAGTTAATATATACGGTAACATATTTAAAAATTGTGATGGAATTTGGATTTGAAATTGTCCCAGAAATACAACTAAACCTTGAGCTAACCCAAATAATAAGCAAGCTAACATTGCTCCCACAGGTTTCCATTTACCAAAAATCATAGCAGCTAAAGCAATAAAACCTTGTCCCGAAACTAGAGTTGGGCGGAAATTTGAAACAACGGAAATACTCAAAGTAGCTCCGCCTAATCCGGCAAGAAAACCGGAAGTTATAACAGCCAAATATCTTATTTTGAATACATTTATTCCTAGAGTATCGGCTGCAGCAGGATGTTCTCCAACAGCTTTTAATCGTAAACCGAGAACTGTTTTTTTCAAAATATACCAAATTACAAAAACTAATATAAAGGCAATATAAGTTGTTGCGTACTGGTTATCCAAAATATAATATAAAAAAGAATCTTTATGAAAAATTCCATTTAGCAAGCGAGGCATTTTGTTATCTAAATCAATAGATTTAGTCATGGTTGCGCCATTAAAAAAAATTCTACTAAGAAAAAGAGCTACTCCGGGTCCTAAAAAATTAATAGCAATTCCTGATACAACTTGATCAGCAGAAAAACTAACTGATGCTATTGCGTGAAGTAATCCGAAAAAAGCTCCTGCAAGACCGCCTGCTAAAAATGCTAACCAAGGATTACCTGAATAATAACCGACTGTCGCCGCAATGAAAGCTCCAATAACCATCATTCCTTCAAGACCAATATTAACAACACCGGATTTTTCAGAAACAACACCGCCTAACGCAGTAAAAATTAAAGGTGTGGAATACATCAGAGTAACTCCGATAATCAAAGCTATATTATTTAACATCTTCACCTCTTTTTTTATTTTTCAACAAAATTTTATTTAAGGAAATTTTAATAATGTTAGGCATTGAAATGAAAAATACAATTGTACCAATCATAATGCTGATAATTTCGGAAGGAGCACCCATAAAAGGCTGAATTTTTGTTCCTCCATATTTTAAAGCACCAAAGAGAAATCCTGACCAAATTGTTCCGAAAGCAGCATTACTGCCGATAAGTGCGACCGCAATTCCATCAAAGCCATAACCTTCCATAGCTGATAAATTTGTTATATTGTGGGAAACTCCCATGACGTGCAAAGCTCCGGCTAATCCGGCTAAACTTCCGGAGATGAACATTGAAATAATCATATATTTTTCAATATTAATTCCGGCATACCTTGCAGCTTCCTTATTAAATCCAACTGCCCTTAATTTATAACCCAAAGTTGTTTTATTCAAAATAATCCAAACCAACAAAGCACAAAGTATGGCAATGATAATCCCGAAATTTGCGGGAGTTCGCAGAATTTCTTTGGCAAAGTGATGATTATTTAGCCACGCCATTCCTTTATCCGAATGTTTCCAATTATCAAAAAAAGTGATATTCGCAGCATCTTGGATGAATTTTGAGGCTTCACTGTTTGGTTTAGCGAAACCTTTAATTTTTGTAATATAATTTTGCAAATAAAGAGCAATCCAGTTCAACATTATTGTTGAAATTACTTCATGAATACCATATTTTGATTTCAATAAACCGGCTATAGCTCCCCATATTCCTGAAGATATTATTGCAATAAGTATTACTAAAGGAATCAGTAAAACTGCGGGTAATTGAATATAATATCCTGCAAGTGCTGCTGCGGCAGAACCTACAATATATTGTCCTTCCGCACCAATATTGAATAATCCGGTTCTAAAAGCAAATGCTACGGAAAGTCCGGTTAAAATCAACGGAGTAGATCTGATTATCGTATAAGAAATATAGCTCGGTTTGCTGAATATTCCTTTAAAAATAACTGCATAAGCAGTAAAAGGATTGAAGCCGGAAAACCACAAAATTAAACCGCCAATAATAAATCCTAATAGAATTGAAATTAGCGTGAATGCTTTGTTGGATTCTGTAAAAAATTTTATTACTTTATTTTTTTTCATTTTATAATTTACCTCCGGACATCATTAATCCAAGTTGATTAATATCTGCTTTTTTTGCATCAACAATGCCGACAATTTCACCTTCAAAAATTACTGCAATCCGATCAGCTATATTCATCACTTCGTCAAGTTCTAAAGACACAAGTAAAACGGCTTTACCTTCATCACGTTGCTTAATAAGTGATTTATGGACAAATTCAATTGCTCCGACATCTAAACCGCGAGTAGGTTGTACGGCGATTAATAATTGAGGATCGTGAGTAACTTCACGGGCAATGATGACTTTTTGTTGATTACCACCGGAAAGGTCTCGGGCTTTTTTATTAATATTGGTTGGGCGAACATCAAATTTGGCGACAAGTTTATTTGCAAAATCTTCAACATTTTTATTTTTAAGAAATCCTTTATCTGAAAATTCGGCGTAAGAGTGAGTTTGAAGAATAAAATTTTCTTTTACTGAAAAATCCATAACTAAACCGAATTTTTGTCTATCTTCCGGTATATGTGCAACCTTATTTAGAAAAATTTCACGCGGGGTTTTATTTGTTAAATCAACTTCACTGATTGAAAATTTGCCGGATTCTGCTTTTCGCAGTCCGGTTATAGCTTCAACAAATTCCGATTGTCCATTTCCATCAATACCTGCAATACCGAGAATTTCGCCAGCTTTAACTTCTAAAGATAATTTATTTACAGCTACTAAACCCATATTATTTTTAACAACTAAATTTTCAATTTTAAGAATAGGTTTTTGAGGATTAGCTTTTTTCTTTTCAATTTTGAAATTAACTTCTCGTCCGACCATTTTTGATGCCAATTCATGTTCGGTAACATCTGTAACATTCAAAGTATCAATTAATTTTCCACGTCGAATGATCGTACATCTATCTGCAAATTGGGTTATTTCTTTTAATTTATGGCTAATGAAAATAATTGATTTTTTTTCAGCTGTCAGATTCTTTACGATTATTCCTAATTCTTTGATTTCTTGAGGGGTTAAAACTGCGGTCGGTTCGTCTAAAATCAGAATATCAGCACCTCGATAAAGAGCTTTTAATATTTCTACGCGTTGTTGCATACCAACAGTAATGTCTTCAATTTTATCATCAGGATTTACTAATAAACCGTATTTTTTAGAAAGAGCAACAATATCTTTTTTAGATTTTCGAAGAAGCAATTTTCCGAGTTTGTTTTTCTTTTCTTTTCCGAGAATAATATTTTCCGTAACTGTAAAATTTTTTACCAACATAAAATGCTGATGAACCATACCGATTTTATTTTCGATTGCAATTTTGGGGTTTAAAATATTTGTTCTAACTCCATTAAGGAAGATATCACCTGAAGTAGGAGTATATAATCCATACAATATGTTCATTAATGTAGTTTTTCCTGCACCATTTTCACCCAGCAAAGCATGAACTTCACCTTTTTGAACAATTAAATTAAGATTATCATTTGCGACAAAATCACCGAATTTTTTAGTGATATTTCTCATTTCGAGAGCCGGCATTTTTTTATTTTCCACTGATACCTCGATAAAAAAAAAGCAGGATAAACCTGCTTTTAATGTTAATTTTAATTAGAATCTTCTATGTAAACCGAAGAATAAAGATGTTTCATTAGGATTTCCAAAATCAGCTTCACTATGCATAAAATGATGGTGAAATTTTACACTTGTAGATAAAGACCATTTGTTATAGTTCCAGAAGAAACCGTTAAACATTTGGAACTCATCAGCAGTGTTTGGATAGCCTAAATCATCGGTATATGAATCAGCAAAACCATAGTCTGACCAACCTTGGTAAGTTACGTTAAATTTTTTATTGAATTGGTATAGTTTAGTGTACCAATTTATTGCAAAAAGATAACCTGCATCTTCAAATGAAGAATCATCGCCATCATTAGAACTTTGAAGAACATGATAGAAATTAGCAGCAAAAATATCAAAGTAAGGAATTTTTAAATCAGAACCGATACCAATTGCATAATCATCGCCACCATTAAAACCTTTATATCTTGTTGCAACATAAAGTTCTTTAACCGGACCGAAAGATGGAACAAATTTGTTCAAACTAAATCTTGGGCTGATTTTGGCAAAGAAATCACCGGCATTTCTTGTATAACCGGTCGTTGAATTACCGATGACAGCATTATCTCCAAGACCTAAAAAATGATTTACATCAAAGAAATAGTAAAAATCCAAAATTCCTGTACGTCCTCCACCTTCAATTTCAAAATAAGTGTCATTATAAGTATCACCCCAACCATGTGCCATATTAACACCTTGGTATAAGTTTAATTGAGTCCAAGTGAAATCACCGGCTGCCAAGATTGATACGATAAATACGAGTGAAATAATCATTACGATTTTTTTCATTTTAAAACCTCCAATTTTTTATTGTATCTAAAATTTACTAAACACAAAAACCTGTCAATTAAAAAATATGAAAAAAAATTTCAAATATATCTATTTTATAGGCTATGTCTTTATTTTACAAGATATAAGAAATTTTAATAAAAAAATCTTTAATGACGGAAATGGCGTTTACCTGTAAATATCATTGACATACCATACTCGTTGCAAGCATCAATAACTTCTTGATCACGCTTAGATCCGCCCGGTTGGATAATTGCTTTAATTCCCAATTCCGACAATTTATCAATACTATCCCTAAATGGGAAAAAGGCATCTGAAGCGCAAATACTATTTTGAATTTCCAATCCAAATTTATGTGCTTTGAAAATAGCTATTTCAGTTGAATCAACGCGACTGGTTTGACCGATTCCTAATCCAATAGTTCTATCATCTGTTGTAAAACAAACAGCATTGGATTTTAAAGTAGCTACAACTTTCCAGCCAAATTTTAAAGCTTTAATCTCAGATTCGGAAGGTTTGTTTTCTGTTACTATTTTCCAATCCTCATAATTATCTTCAAGCATATCTGAATCTTGAACTAATAATCCATTTAAAAGCGATCTGACATTTTTCTGAGATTTCATATATTTTAACTTTTCGAAATTTAGCTTTATTAATCGACGATTTTTTTTCTTTTTTAGAAAAGCTAAAACATCTTCGGAAAATTCGGGAGAAATAATTATCTCTGTGAAAACTTTATTAATTTCTTTAGCTGCTTCCAAATCAAGCTGTTTATTCATTATAACAATTCCGCCAAAAGGAGACATTGTGTCTGTCGCAAAAGCTTTTTGATAAGCTTCGGTCAGATTTTTTCCAATTCCGATTCCGGAAGGATTTGTGTGCTTTAGAATTGCTATTGCGGGATCGTCATTCATAAATTTAGCAATAATTCGAATTGCCGAGTCAATATCCATATAATTATTAAAAGAAAGTTTCTTACCAAATATTTGAGATATAATTTCATTATTAGGATCAGAATAAAATGCAGCTTGTTGATGAGGATTTTCTCCGTAACGTAATTGCTCGGTTTTTTCATAAGATAAAGATAAGGAATTTGGGAAAGAATCTTTTTCTAATTTTGAAAAATATGCTGATATCATTGCATCATAATGAGCTGTTAGAGAAAAAGCTTTGTAGGATAATTTTTGACGTGTCTCTAAAGAAGTTTCACCATTTTGTTCTAATTCCGCAATAACTTTATCATAATCCGTAAAATCAGTAATCACAGTAACGTGTTTGTAATTTTTTGCTGCTGAACGCAACATTGAAGGTCCGCCAATATCGATATTTTCGATAATATCTTGATGAGAAGAATCAGGATTTAGTACGGTTTTCTCAAATGGATAAAGATTTACTACCACGATACTAATTGGGTCAATTTCTAATTTTTCGGCATCTTGTTTATGAGATTCAAGATCCCAATTACCGAGAATTCCACCATGAATTTTCGGGTGAAGAGTTTTAACTCGACCGTTCATCATCTCGGGAAAATTTGTTATTTTTGATACAGGAGTAATTGATATTCCGGCTTCGGACAATAATTTTGCAGTTCCACCGGTTGAAATAATTTCATAAGATAAATCAGACAATTTTTTAGCAAAATTCACAATGTTTTTTTTATCAAAAACACTAATTAGAGCTTTTTTCTTCATGCTTCCTACCTTTTTTATTTGGCAAAATTCCAAATATTTTATTTATATTTTTTTATTACATTAATATTCGAAAGTGAATCAGGGGTAATATCATCTTTAATCTCAATCAAAATTTTTACTACATCTCGATCAAATTGTTTATCAATTCCTTTATAAATTTCATCAATGGCGTGTTGTTTAGAATTACCTTTACGGTAGGGGCGATCAGAAGTTATAGCGTCATAAGTATCAGCAATGGAAACAATTTTAGAAAGCAGATTTAGTTGATAACCTTTTAATTTATTAGGATAACCGGTTCCGTCAATAAATTCATGATGTTGCAAAACGATATCAAAAACACTTTGATGAAAATCTATTGGCCGAATTATTTCATAACCAATTTTCGGGTGTTTTCTAATAGTAGAAAATTCTTCATCGGTTAATTTAGTTGGTTTATTTAAAATATTATGATAAATACCGATTTTACCGATATCATGAAGAACAGCACCCATTTGGAGATTTTTTAAATCTTTAAAATCAAGTTTCATTTTTTCGCCAATCATTAAGCTCAGAGCTGTTACTCTTTCAGAATGTCCGCGAGTATATTTATCGCTGGCTTCCAAAGCGTTTACCATGGCAAGCATAGTTTTTATCATATTGGATTCTAATTTTTTATTTGCTATTTCCAATTGTTCGGTTCTTTTTACAACCATCTTTTCGAGTGTTACTTTGTATTTGAGATTTTCTTTTTCGAGTTTTCTTTTTTGGACAGAATGATTTACCGTAACTATTATGTCAGATAACGGAAAAGGTTTTCGCAGGAAGTCATAAGCTCCGTATTTGATAGCAGTTAATAAATTTTCGGTTTCTGTTGAGCCGGTAATTAGTATTACCGGAATAGTCTCATCAAATTTTCGAATTTCTTTTAAGAATTCAATACCGGATTTCCCGGGTAAATTTATATCTGAAATAATAGTGTCGAAGGAATTTTTTGAAAAATAATCTGTCGTTTCCGGAATGCTGTCCAAAGCTGTAACAGAATAATTTTCGATTGATAACGTCTCCGAAATTAAACTTCTTATAATTTCTTCATCATCTATAACAAGAATTTTGCCTTTATTTTTCATTTTTTATAAGCCTTAATATTTTTTCGAACAACTCATTTTTTCCTAAAACATCTTTAAAAACTATCTCGTTTTTATTATTAAAATCCTTTTCAACAATAATCCTAACCGTGTTTGTTTGTAAACTACTTTGTGGATAATGATATCTTTTCTCTAAAATTGAAACTACGATAACTCCTGACAATATGATAATCCAGTTAATATAAATCCACAGCATAAAGATAGGAATAGAAGCTAAAACACCGTAAACAATTTCAACGTTAGTTAGATATTCTATATAAATATTAAAAAAGGCTTTAGTCAAAACCCAGATTATTGATGTGATTGCTGAAGTATATAATATGGAAGTAGCCCGCAAATTAATGGTTGGAATTGAAGCATAAGTAAATAAAAGTGCTAAAAATAGTACGAAAAAAGGAACTAAATACCGTGATAAAATATCGATAATAGGATATTTTTCTAAAATTCCGACAAAAACTATTGAGATGGATGAGGTTATTAAGGCAATGAACAATGAACCGAGAAAGATTGTCCCTAAAAATTTAGTTAAACGGGTCATTATACTAGGTCGTTGTTTATTATGGACATTTAAGATATTGTCAAAAGTATTGCTGATTGCCGTAAATAAAGAATACGAAGTAATCAAAACAAATACAAAATTTATTATGTTGTAGGAAAACCGAGAAGATAGAAAAGATTTTATATATACAGTAATAGTGTCGATAGATTTTGGAAGAAAAATCTTCAATAGTATTTCACGTACTTTGCTTGTAACTTCTAAAAAAGGGGTTTTAGGAATAATAAATAAAATAAAAATCAAGAACGGAACAATTTCCAAAATTGTGGTAAAAGTTAAGGCGGCAGATTCTTTAAGAATATGTTTCTTTTTAAAAAGATTCTTGAAAAGGATTATCTGATTTTTTAGAATTTTTTTATTCATATCTTAAAGCCGTAACAGGGTTTAATCTACTGGCTTTTACAGCCGGACCGATTCCAAAAATCAGACCAACACTTCCGGAAACTAATAATGAAACAATTACCATGGGGAAACTTGGCTTTAGTGGCATATTTAAAAATCCGCCAATAAAACTCAGCAATGAAAAAGAAATTCCTACGCCGATAAAACCACCAATTAAGGTAGTTAAAACCGTCTGTATTAAAAATTGAAAGAATATGTCTAAACCTCTTGCACCAATAGCTAATCTTACTCCAATTTCACGAGTTCTTTCCTGAACGGTTGCGAGCATTATATTCATAATTACTATTCCTCCGACTAATAAAGAAATAGCACTGATTAATCCAAAGATTAGTGAGAAAATTTTAAGTCCGTTTTTCGATTGATTAATGGTATCTTGAGAGGATTGAATACTGAAAACATTTTCACCTTGTCTGATATTTAACAAAAGATTTTCAATATATTTCTTGGTTGATTCAACGTTATTAATATCATTAACTATCAAGCTGAAATTGCTAATTTTATCTTTTGCATTTATTTTATGAATCATGGTTGAAAGAGGAACGTAGCATCTTCTGTTTAAATAATCAAGTTGGTTATCATTATTATTTCCTATATTTTGGCTATTTTTAAAATATCTGTATTTCATTATACCAATGACCTTTAATCTTTTTCCATGATAAGAAACAATTTTTCCAATCGGATTTTTTTTACCAAATAATTCATCAGAAACGTTTTTCCCTAAAACTATTACGCTGTTTGACTCATCTTCATCAAAATCAGAAATAAATCTTCCCTTTTCGGCATCCCATTCTTCAGTAAATTTAAATGAAGGCAAAACACCAAATACAGGTCCCCAATATTCTTTCTGTTTCGAAGAGGTCTTTCCATAAGAACGAATAGTTGCTGAAATATATTCCAAATTTGGGATAAGATTTTTTATTTTATTGAACTCATTAAAGGTAAAGTATTGTTTTACGTCCTTTTTCTTTTGATATTCATAATTACGGTTAATAGTGATTTTTTTTAATCCGCCTCTTTGAAGCATAAAATCCATAGTCATTTTATTAATACTTTGAACTAATGACATAACAACTATTATCGACATCGTACCTAAAATAATTCCTAAAATAGTAATGAAACTTCGTATTTTTCGTGCCCAAAAATCCTTAATTCCGACTGTAAAATTTTCTTTAGGAGATATTGCCATAATCTATTAATCCATCTTTTATTGAGATAATTCTATCAGCGAATTTAGCAACATTATGATCGTGAGTTACCATTACAATTGTATGTCCTTGTTTATGAAGATTATTGAAAATACTAAGGATGTCTGTTCCTGATTCCGTATCGAGATTTCCGGTTGGTTCATCAGCCATAATTATGGAAGGACTATTTACAATTGCGCGAGCTATTGCAACGCGTTGACGTTGACCACCTGATAATTCGGAAGGTTTGTGTTTAATTCTATTACCTAAACCAACACTTTCCAGAACTTCTTTTGCTTTAATCTTTCTTTCTTTAGAAGAAACTCCGGCATACATTAGAGGGAGTTCAACATTTTTTAAAATATTCATATGCGGAAGAAGATTAAAGGTTTGGAAGACAAATCCCACTTTTTTATTTCTAATTGAAGCCAAATCATTTTTGCTAATATTGCTTACTTTTATATCATCAATATAATAATCTCCCGAAGTGGGAGTATCAAGACAACCCAAAATGTGCATGAGAGTAGATTTGCCGGAACCGGATGGTCCCATTATCGCTACAAATTCGCCTTGATGAATATTTATGTCAACACCTTTTAAAGCATGTACGAATAATTTACCCATTTTATAATCTTTAACGATTTTCTCGGTTCTAATTAAATTTTTCATATTTTTTCCTCAAAATAAACAAAATTTTCATAATGAATTTCGTAAAGATATTTTTTATATTATTCAACTTGGTTAAACAAAAAAATAAATAGTCCAAAAGGGAGAATTTTTATATGTCTTTTTATTTCAAGAAGTTAAACAAAATATTTAAAGCAAAATTGTTAAAGGACACATTTTTTTTGCAGCAGAAAATCATAATCTCAAAATTGGTTATTTCAGTTTGAAGAAAAACAGCATTTTGATTAAAAGAAATATAATGATCTTTGAAATGGAAAAAATAAGTTATGTGTAAGATAAATAAGATAATACCAATTTTAATACATCTAATTTTGATGGCCAAATAAATAATTTTGTTAATGAGTAAAAAATCTAAGAGAAATCTTTTTTTTAAGCAAGTTAATAACATTGTTGACAAGTTTTGATAATAAATCAAAACTGTTTTCATCTAAAATAAATTTCGGGGGAATGTATGAAAAATTATGAAATGAGTAAAATTCGAAATATTACATTGATTGGTAATAGTGGTACCGGAAAGACATCATTAGCCGAACAAATGCTTTTCAATTCAAAATCAATTACTCGAAGAGGTAAAATTTCAGATGGTAATACCACACTGGATTTTGATCCTGCTGAGATTTCAAAAGGAATGTCAATATCACTCGCAATTGGAAATTTAACTTGGAATAATAAAGAAATCAACATTATCGATACCCCAGGGTATAGTGATTTTATAGGAGAACAAATCTGTGCTGTTTCTGCTGTTGAAAATATTTTATTAGTAACTAATGCGGCAAATGGATTTGAAGTCGGTTTGGAAGCTTCATTAGATAATACTGCTCACGCAAAAGTTGCCAGATCAATCGTTGTTAATATGATGGATTCCGATAAAGCTGATTATGAAAAAGTTATTTCTTCTATAAAAGAAAATACGGATTTTTCACCAATTCCACTCGTTATTCCCGTTGGAAAAGGAAAGGATTTTATAGGTGTAATAGATTTAATTACAAATAAAGCTTATATAGATAATAAAGAACTTGATATCCCTGCTGAAATGGCAGAAGAAACCGAGGCTTTTAGAACTCAAATGGTAGAAGCCGTAGCAGAAACCGAAGAAAATTTATTAGATAAATATTTTGAAGAAGGTGATTTATCGGTTGATGAATTAACTAACGGCATTAAGAAAGCTATCGCAAAAGGAGAGATTATTCCTACTTTTGCTTGTTCTGCCGAAACTAATGTTGGTGTTAATAAATTAATGGATGCAATTAATCATTATCTGCCCTCACCGGAAGATTTTAAAGAAATGAAAGTTCTGGAAAATAATGAAGAAAAAGATTTTATTTGCTCACCGGATGGGGAAATTTTAGGATTTATCTTTAAAACCCAGAGTGACCCAAGTTTTGGCGATATTGCTTATGTACGTTTGTTTTCCGGCACGATAACTTCAGGTACCGAAGTTTATATTCAAGAATCCAAAAATAAGGATAAAGTGGGAAACATGTTCCTTCTTAACGGAAAAAATAGAAAAGAAACTCATGAATTAAAAGCCGGACAAATTGCCGGTTTTGTTAAAATGAAACATGGCGGAGCTTTAAGCACTATTTGTGAAATAGGAAGTAATTTGCAATGTAAACCTGTTGTATTACCAACACCGAGATATTGGAAAGCAATTCATGCTTTAAAACAATCCGATGATGATAAAATCGGTTCGGCTTTAACTAAACTCATCGATGAAGAATCTACAGCTGTTTCTTATTTTGATGAACAAACTCATGAAAATGTAATCGCCGGATTAGGGGCTCAACAAATTCTCAATATTCAGAAAAAATTAAAATCAAGATATGGGGTTGATGTTGAAATGACCACTCCAAATATCCCTTATAAAGAAACAATTGAAGGCAAAGCCGATAAAGAATATAAGCATAAAAAACAATCCGGTGGACGTGGACAATACGGTCATGTTCATTTCAGAATTTCTCCCAAACCACGTGGGGAAGGATTTGAATTTATCAATTCTATTGTTGGAGGATCAATTCCAAGTAAATTTATTCCGGCAATTGAAAAAGGAATTCAGGAAACTTTAAAAAAAGGTATTGTTGCCGGTTATCAAATTGTTGATATTGCTGTCGATTGCTATTATGGTAGTTATCATGATGTAGATTCATCAGAAATGGCATTTAAAATTGCTGCTTCTCAATGTTTAAGAAAATGTTTTACTTCCGCAAAGCCAATTTTATTAGAACCAATTCATGAAATGGAAATCGTTATTCCCAGTGAATATATGGGAGATGTAATGGGTGATATTTCTACTAGACGTGGAAAAATCAGTGGTATGATTCAAAAAGGAAAGAAACAAATTCTTAAAGCAACTATTCCTCTAGCTGAACTTTACGGATATTTTCCAATTTTAAAATCCTTAACTCAAGGACGTGGAAGATTTACTCAAAAATTCTCACATTACGAGAAAGTACCAAAAGATATTGCTAAAAAAATTATTGAAGCTTACGACGAACATGAATAAAACACTATTGGTAAAGGAGGGTAATTCCTCCTTTTTAAATTATAAAAATAAAATAAAAAATAATCGGAGGATTAATGTCAGGACACAATAAGTGGAGTTCAATTAAGTACAAAAAAGGTGCTGCAGATGCTAAAAGAGGTAAGTTATTCACAAGAATAACCAAAGAAATTATCGTTGCTGCTCGTGAGGGTGGTGGAGATCCTTCAACCAATAATGCGCTAAGATCTGCCATTCAAAATGCTAAATCTAACAATATGCCGTCAGCAAATATCGAACGTGCGATTAAACGCGGGACAGGAGATATTGAAGGTGTTAATTACGAAGAGTATATTTATGAAGGTTATGGTCATAATGGTGTAGCAATTATCGTTGAAGTTTTAACCGATAATAAAAATCGAACAGTTGCTGAAGTAAGGCATACTTTTTCTAAATACGGCGGAAATATGGCTGAAAGTGGGTCTGTATTATGGAATTTTGAACAAAAGGGCTTGATAGAAATTAAGAAAAATGATTTAGATGAAGACGAAATGATGATGACAGCTTTAGATGCCGGTGCTGAAGACGTTGAAGTGGAAGATAATACTTTTAATATTTACACAACAACCGCTGATTTCCATAAAGTTATGAAAAACCTTGAAGATGCAGGATTTGAGATTGAAAAATCATCATTAACAAGAATTCCGAAAACAACTATTAATGCTGATGATTTTGCTGAAAAATTAATGAAGTTAATTGATCAATTAGAAGACCTTGATGACACTCAAAATGTTTATGCTAACTATGAAATATCAGATGAAGTGATGGAAAGGTTAATTCAAGATTGATAATTTTAGGAATTGATCCGGGAAGTAGATTTTGTGGTTACGGCATTATCCAAACTGAAAAAAATCAAATTGTTGCTGCCGGTTGTGGTACAATAGTGATCAAACCCAAATTATCTTTTCCTGAAAAATTGGAATTAGTTTTTGGCAGAATATCCGAACTTATCAAAGAATACCAACCAAATGTATTGGCTATTGAAACTGTTTTTCTTGGAAAGAATCTTAAATCCGTTTTGGTTCTGTCCCAAGTTAGAGGTGTTATTATTTTAGCAGCTCAATTAAACAAGATGCAAGTATATGAATATTCTCCGCGAGAAATTAAAAAATCTGTCGTTGGAAATGGAAATGCTTCCAAGCAACAAGTTCAATATATGATTCAAAAACTAATTCCCCTAAATAAACAACCTGCTACAAATGATGCTTCGGACGGTTTAGCAATTGCTTATTGTCATTTTAACAAATTGAGGTTTTTATGATATCTTATATGAAAGGAATTTTAATTTCCAAAAAACCTGTCTCAATAATTTTAGAAACAGGAAATATCGCTTATAATATCGCAATTCCAATGAGTACTTTTGATGAATTGCCTAAAGAAAATTCAACAATAAAACTCTTTATACATTTTCAAATGAATGATGATGGAATAAAACTCTTCGGTTTTTTTTCTCAAGCGGAAAAAGAGATTTTTAAAAAAATTATTTCAATTACCAGAATCGGACCTAAAATCGGGCTTTCCGTTTTATCCACTTTTACTATTCCTCAATTTGTTAATTTAATCTCAACCGGAAATGCAAAGTTATTGTCCAAAGTTCCCGGATTAGGGAAAAAATCTTCCGAAAGGATAATCTTGGA
>Ga0256842_1000921_pt1 | contig 25271 bp, 29 predicted proteins | sample 4559240metaG_FD_185973 | JGI IMG/M metagenome (GOLD analysis project Ga0256842, IMG submission 185973) | Hydrothermal vent microbial communities from Guaymas Basin, Mexico - 4559-240 | ecosystem: Environmental > Aquatic > Marine > Hydrothermal vents | place: Mexico: Guaymas Basin | collected... | reverse complement strand
TACTCCGCCACGTCCTGGAAGTCTATTGGGTTGAAGACGAAGTCCGCTCCCTCGTATCTTACTCCCGCCGCCATCAGGGCCGAGCCTATGAGCATTCTCTTCTCGTAGTCAACCACCGGCTCGTCCGACATGTCCAGCGCAACCTCAACGTCGTATTCCTTGGCCGTTCTCACTATGGTTTCAATCGGAGGGTTCCCCTCCCCTAAAATAACCGGAACTGGCAGTGCCTTCTTCACGTCCTCCGGCGTTCCTATCTTCTCCGTTCCTCCCAGGAATACAGCAACGACAACCTCGTACTGTGGGTAGGCCTTCTTCACGTACTCCAACGCACCCTTGAGCACGGGTATGTAGTGCTCCCCATCTATAAGGGCCATCGCCCTCTTCTTCACCTCAACCACCTCCATCAGCGGGTTAGCCTGACGAGCACGCCGTGAGTTATCTTGAGATGTACTATCTCCCCTTCCCTGTGCATGACGGTTGACTTCGTCTGAACGCGTATCTTCTCGCCCTCGACCTCAACCAGGTAGTCGATGATATCGCCGAGGAAAGTTGCCCTGAGAACCTTCCCCGGGACCGTGTTTTCCTCGGGTTTATCGAGGAGGTCGATCTCCGAGGGCCTGACGACGAAGATTAGCTCTCCATCCTTCTTCAGCGGCGGTGCGCAGGTGACTTTCACCCTTCCTCCGAAGAGTGTAACCTCCGCACGATCGTCTTCTATTTTGACATCGTCGAACTTCAGGAAGTTGGCCAGCCCTATGAAGCCCGCCACGAAGGCATCGGCCGGTCTCTTGTAGATGTCCCACGGAGAGCCCACCTGGTGCACAACCCCGCTCTCCATCACGGCTATCCTGTCGCTCATCGCCATTGCCTCCGCCTGGTCGTGGGTAACATAGACGATAGTAACCCCGAGCTTCTTCTGGAGCTCCTTTATCTCAAAGCGCATCTCCTCCCTCAGCTTTGCGTCGAGGTTGCTGAGGGGCTCGTCCAGGAGCATTACCTCGGGCTCCATGACGAGTGCCCTCGCGAGGGCAACCCTCTGCTGCTGTCCACCGCTGAGCTGGTGGGGATAGCGGTTCTCGAAGCCCTTCAGCCTCACCATCTCGAGGGCCCTCATGACCCTCTCTCTCATCTCCTCCTTGGGAACCTTCCGTATCTTGAGCGGATACGCAACGTTGTCGAAAACCGTCATGTGGGGCCATACCGCGTAGTTCTGGAAGACCATGCCTATGTTCCTCTGCTCAGGGGGGACGAAGACTCCCTTCGATGGCGATGAAACGAGCCTGTCGCCTATGTAGATTTCACCCTCTGTAGGAACTTCCAGGCCCGCTATCATTCTGAGCGTCGTGGTTTTTCCGCAACCGCTCGGGCCGAGCAGTGTCATGAACTCCCCGTCCTTTATGTCGAGGCTCACGTGGTTAACCGCAACCACGTTGCCAAACTTCTTAACGAGGTCTACGAGACGTACCCCAGCCAACTTCACAACCCCCTTGCTCCCATCTTTCCGGTTATTTTGTTAACGAGGAGCTGGGCGAATATCACAACGAGGGCAACCACCGCAGAGAGTGCGTAGGCGGCAGTATACTGCCCCTCCTCCATCAGGTTGTAAGTTGCCACACCGATAGTTGGGTGGTTCGGCGGGTAGATTATTATCGAGACCGTCAGCTCGCTTAGAGTTGGCATGAAAACGAGAATCCAAGCCGCTATGAGTCCGGGCTTTATGAGGGGAAGGACTATGTTCCTCATCGTTGTAAGCCAGTTTGCGCCGCACATCAGGGATGCCTCTTCGAGGGTTCTGTCTATCTGGAGGAGGGAGCCAACGGTCGTTCTGACACCGTAGGAAAGGTACCTGACGAAATAGGCGAAGGGTATTATCCAGAACGTGTTGAATATCGGCGTCTTGATGAAGGCGAGGATTATCGCCACGCCGACGACAGTTCCCGGAAGGGCGTAGGGAACCGATGAGAGCCAGTCCATGAAGACCCTTCCCTTGACGTTCGTCTTCACTATCATGTAGGCCAAAAGCGCACCGAAGAGGGTCACGACGGTCGAAGCTATCAACGCCGAGGAGACGCTTGTCCTCAGCGCTGTCGTCGTGGTCTCATCCTGAAGCAAGACGAACTTGAAGTTGGCGAGCGTGAAGGAGGAGAGGCTCGTCAGGGGTGAATACAGATTCTTCAGAAAGGCGCTGAAGAAAAGTGATGCCAGCGGTATTACCGAGGTCAACGTCAGGAAGATGAAGACCAGCACCGCTATAAGTCCTTTGTGTCTTCCAAGGGCTATGACAGAGGGCCTGACCGTCTTTCCGGTGAGGGTGGTGTACCTCTTCTCTCCGAAGGATTTCTTCTGGATCAGCAGGGCCACGCCCGTGAGCACGACGAGGAGGAGTGAGTAGGCCGTTGCCTTGTCCAGGTCGGGTATCGAGAGGGCGCTGTAAATCCTCGTGGTGAGAACGTAGTAGTGGGCCCTATCGCCGATCAGCGCCGGAATGCCGAAGTTGGCACACGCCGCAACGAACGCCAGGAGTGCGCCGGACGCTATACTGGGCGTCACGAGGGGTATCGTAACGTCCTTGGCAACTCTAAAGGGATTCGCCCCGCTCATCCTCGCGGCCTCTTCGAGGGATGGGTCCATCTGCTCCAGCGCCGCCGCAACCGTCAGGAAGACGTAAACGTAGAACTTCAGCGTCATCACGAGGACGAGGCCGGGGAAGGAGTATATGTTCACAAGGTTTCCGCTGTGTCCGAGAGCCTGCCATATTCTGTTTATGTAACCAACGTAAGGAGCGGCGAGCTGAATCCAGGCTATCGCGCTGACGTAGGGCGGCAGTATGAACGGTAAAACCGCCAGGAACCTTACGATTTTCCTTCCGGGAAGGTCAGTTCTAACAACTAAAAACGCGAGGGGAACGCCGATTAGAACCGCAAAGAAAGTCACGACAACGGCAAGCTTTAAGGTGTTCAGGGTGTATACCCACGTGTTGGGGTCGGAGAGGATAACCTTGTACGCGTACCCAAACCCCCTCTCACCGAAGAGGCTCTTGTAGATGAGCATGACGAGTGGATAGGCTATCGTCACGAGGAGAACCACTAGGGAGAACAACCACATGACCTGCGTGAACGTCATTCTCCTCTCCATTTAAGCTCCCTCCATAAGGGAAAAGGGAAAAGGACTCAGCTGAGCATTATCTCAGAGAACTTGTTCCTGATGTCCTCGAGCTGTGAGGAAAGCTTCTGCCAGTCTATGTCAATCTTGGGTATATCGCTCACGCTCGGGGTTCCCTCCGGCGGTTTAACATCGGTTCTGGCCGGGATTATCTTGTACTGGACGAGGAGCTCCTGAACCTCCTTCGAGAGGAGGAAGTCTACGAAGGCCTTGGCAGCATCGGGGTTCTTCGTGGTCTTCATTATTGCTATCGGGCTTGGGATGAGCACGGTTCCGTCCTCGGGGTAGACGTAGTTTATGGGTGCACCCGAGGAGATCGCCTGCCTCGCCATGTAGTCGAGGGTGACACCTATCGGATCCTGCCCCTCGATTACCGCGTTCTTAACTGCTCCGTTGCTCTTGAGAACGACCATCCCGAGCTTCCTCGCGTTCTTGAAGTAGTCCCAGCCGTACTTCTGTGATATCCCGTAGACCCAGGCAGTTGCGGCGCCGGAGTAGAGCGGGTTCGGAATCGCGACCCATCCCTCGGCGGTGTTCCACGGGGCTGGGAGGGAGCTCTTGTAGTTAGAATCGATGAGGTCGCTCCACTTCTTCGGGGGGTTCTTTATAATCTTGGTGTTGTAAGCTATAACCGGGGCAATTAGCCTTCCGGCTATCCAGTAGCCATCCGGATCCTTGGCAAAGTCGGGCACCTTATCGGCGTCTTTGGGCGTGTACTTCATGAGGACTCCCTTGCTCTTGAGGTAAATCGTGTTTCCTGGATCTGCGAGCCACACGACGTCGGCTATAATCTTTCCGGCTTCGATCTCCGCCTGAAGCTTGGTCATGACCTTCGAGGCACCGCTCCTGTAAACCTCAACTTTGACGTTTGGATACTTTTTCTGGAACTCATCAGCGATTCTGACGGCTATGTCCTTGGGAATCGATGTGTAGAAATGGATTGTTCCACTGATTTCCTTGGTCGTTGTGGTCTCCGAAGGTGTGGAGGTTCCGGATGGCTTTGAAGTAGTAGAAGTGGCCGTCTCTTCCTTGCCTCCGATACAGCCGCTTCCAACGACGCTTAGGGCTAGGACAAAAATTAATAACAACCCAACAAACTTTTTCATGACATATCCCCCATTTTTGCTAGTTATCAGAGTTGTATAAAAATTTTGTCGCAATAATTCTCGCACTAAATATATAACGACACAATATAGATGTATATAGTCTATATAGATTTTGTGTTTCGTCTCTTTGCAAGAAGGTAGATATTGTAGCTAGACTCTCACGATACCATGAACAGGAGGGAGCAAAGGGTAAAGCTGTAGAGTAGTCCCCGGCACCTAGCTGAACCCAAGGGTAATGGGAAAATCACTTCCTACCCCTGAAGTACTTCCGTCCCTTAACTTCAACTATTCTGTAAACCTCTCCTTCGATGAGCTCCATCGGTGGTCTCTCAAGTTCATAAGTCTCGTAGTTCTCCATATCCATCAGCTGAACCCAGCTGGGCGTTACACTCGTCACCATTGCCTCGCTCTCTTCGTGCTCGATTGTATCGACTTTTTCCCTTTTGACGGTTTTCCAGTCAAGGTGTTCGCTCTTCCAGTTCTCAAGGTTCCGGAGCGTTAGGCCCTTGCCGTCAACGCGCTCCACTTCGTAGACGTTGCCCTTTCTGTCTGCCACTATGTCTCCCTTTCTGAACTTTGGAATCCTCACGCTCACGCTCGTCCGGTAAACTTCCCTGCTTGTTTGCCTGTCCATACCAACGAGTTCGTAAGCTTCACTTATAGTTCCCCCAAACTTCTCGCGGATTGCTTGCGCTATCTTCCTTGCACTCGAAGTTGAACCCATGTAAAAGTCAAGGCCTTCCTCCTTTTCTATAGTATCCTGGATAAAGCCCATCCTGTCCTTCTGCATTATCTCGTCAACCTTTTCTTCCACGAGCTTCCCTATTGTCTTTCTCTCATCTTCGGTCAAGGATCTGCCCTCGGCACGGACCTGAAGGATGGCTTCAAAGTATCCGCCGAGGAACTTCTGGCAACGAGGACAGACGGTCTGGCGGACGTAGACTGTAACGCGCTTCCTCTCATCGTGAAGCTCGCGCTGAAGCTCGTGGGTCTTGGCTTTAACTCGGACTTCATAGACGATTATTGCCGGGAAGTACTCGATGTGGAAGTCCTTTGGCTCAAAGGAAACGACAGCTTTGCCGACGGGTAAGTCTTTTATTTCATCCAGCTCTTCCGGCGAGACTACCTCATACTCCCGGATTTTGTCGCTGAATGAATCCTCAAGCTCCTCAAGGAGCGCATTTTCCGCTACCTCGAAGATGAGTTCCTCAAGCTCGTAGCTTTTTGGATCAACCCAGACGCCTCTCTTCTTGTAGCTCCCACAGTTCTGGCAGAGCTCGGTGTTTATTTCGTCCCCTATCAGAAGGACAGGGTTCTCCTTGCGGTAACAGACCTGACAGAGACCGTTGATTAGAGGACCACCCTCTCTCTCGCTTATCCCGCATCTGTAACAGAACCTCTCGCCCATCTCTTCCACCAGTTCAGAGTTTGAGCAGGGGTTTAAAAAGCCTCACAAGAAGAGCCTTGCCATCTGGGCGTGGGGAACACCTTCGATCCTGAGCACCCTGTTGGGGTCAACGTAGCCGAGTTCAATAGCCTTTGAAACGCAGCGTTCACCGGTTAGATTCGCTATCGTGGCCTCATTGAGGAGTTCCTTGAGTTTCTCTTCTTCCACAAGGTCGCCTTTATAAAAGCGCTCCTTGACTTCGAGCTTCAGTTCCCCCTCGCGGAAAGTCTTTCCGAGAAGTTCCTCGTCGCAGGCAGCCAGGACGACTTCACCCTGAACTCTGTAAACCTTGACGTATATCATTCCCATCCCCGCTGGGAATGGGGGGTATATCTTATAAATTATGAGGATCGGGCTTTAACCAAAAAACTTAAAGGCGCTTTTTCTAACATAAAGTTAGTAAGTGAGGAGGGGGTGAGAATATGAAATCAGACATGGGAAAACTCCTCGATATTTTAGGCAATGAAACGAGGAGGCGAATATTGCTCCTTCTCACCAAGAGGCCGTACTTCGTTAGCGAGCTGAGTCAGGAGCTTGGAGTTGGTCAAAAGGCAGTGCTTGAGCATCTTCGGATACTCAAGAGCGCGGGTCTGATAGAAGAAAGGACGGAAAAGATACCGAGGGGTAGACCTAGGAAGTACTATACAATAAAAAGGGGATTCAAGCTTGAGGTCATGCTGACTCCATACCTCTTTGGGGCAGAGCTTTATGAGCCGAAGGAAGTCAGAAAGACCGAGGTTTACTCCGAGGCCCAGAGGCTGATAAAGTCCACGGAGCCAATTGAAGAAAAGGTGAGAGAGCTTGTTGAGTTCCTTGGAACCCTTGAGGAGAGGCTTAACGAGATGCTTGAGGCCAAGAGAGAGCTTGAGGAAGTCCGCCTTATGGTCGAGACCTACATCGAAAACCTGCTCAGGCGTGTCGCTCAGGAGGACGAAGAGCTCTTTGAGGAGATACTCCACAGATTTGGGCCAAGGCTCCCAAGGAGAATAGTGACGAACCTTGACGACTTTTAGGAAGCGGAAAAATCTGAAAAGCGAGAGCAAGACTCAGTAAGAGACATTAGAGGATCTTGCCCTCTTCCTTCATCCTCACTAGCCTGGTTATGTAACCGGCTACCCTGTTCCTGATGGTCTTGCTCGTGATGTTGGTGAGCTCCTGGACCATCTTCTTGTTGTGCTCAAAGTCCCTGGTGAACTTGTCCGGATACCTGTCAAAGAGCTCGCGAGCGGTTCTCTTGATGAAAGCCTGCTTTATGTTTCCCATTCCCATCACCTCGGATTAGCCTAAGCCGTAACCCAATCCGGGGAATCTTTTTTAAAAGTTTTCCCTAGGTTAGCTTTCTCTGAGTGCTTATCCATTGCCCATTGAGGGAAATCACTCCCTTTCATACGCTAACAGGGGGCAGCTTTCTAGGTAGGAAAATAATCCGGTCGGGGGTGACGGTGTAGTACCATGACTTCAACGTGTACTCGACAAAAGGACATCTAATTACAGTGAGTTTTCTCTGAATCTCGCCTTCCGTAGCCTCGACTTCGAACTTAAAGAGGTTGAGGGCAAAGCTGTTTACCATTTCTGTGGTGTTCTCGGGGAATATTTTGGTGTTGAACGGGATAATGATGTTATTATTTTTACCTCCTGAGAGAACTCTAATGATTGCAGGGATTATCACCGGGAGTTCTTGGGGGTATTTAACGCCGTACAGGTCAAGGCCTAGAACAAGGAATAAGGTGTCGCTCTTTGTCCTCACATCCCCCCGTATTCTACCAACTATAAGCTCCGCATCTTTTGTCTTGATTGAATCACTGGGCTTTAGCTCTTCCTCAAGGAACGGGTTTATGGATATCAAGTGTGCATCTTTGAAGACATCCGGGGCGTCCTTGTATATGGAGCTTAGATACTTTAGGATGGAATTGTATGCATCTTGGAAAGAGAGTATTACGAACTCTTCGTAATCTTCCTTTAGCATTTTTATTAAGTAGTAAAGCACACTTTCAATTTCACTCCCTATCTCATGGTTGAGGAACGTTGGGGTTATCCGCTTTGATGCGACTGCTATAAGCTCAAGGGGATTCATTGATCACTCACCGTAAATTATTTTAATCCGCTCTACCAGCTCCTCTAGAGAATTAATCTCCTCCCTTTCCTCAAGCTGGCTTTCAAGTTTGTTTATAATCACCATCTCCAATAACCTAGCACTGTATTCTCCAAAAAGCTTTGAAACAGCTTCTTTGAACTCTTTTGGGTCTTCGTACGCAACCTCAAGGCCTTTGTTCATAGTAGCCTTGAGGTGTGCCTCTAAAACGGCCTCTAATCCGGGAGCTACTTCCTTAAGGGCCGTGGATATTGCCCTAACCAAAATTTTCTCACCTTTACTCATAAATTTTCACCCCCCTGTTGGTGATTTCGTATTTGTAGATCTTTCTTGAGTGACTCGATGCCCTCGATTTTACAATTGCTATCCTCCGTTCGATAGTACCGTTTGTCACCTGATACTTGAGCCCGATTATAACGTCCATCATGGTGCTTGCTCCCGTAAATGGCACCACTTCAAAGTCGATTTCTTCGTTTAATGTAAAGTAAGTGGTTATTCTGTTGGCTTTTGTCAACAGACCGATATACCTGAGCATTTTTGTAAGTTCTTTCTCGTCCATATGCCGCCTTAGGGAGGTTAAGCTGTCTATCACAAGGATCTCTGGTTTGAATTCCTCTATTATCTCCTTGATCTTGAGGAAAGTGCACACGGGAGTCCTGCTTTCTGGAATCCAGGTAAAGATTTTGAGGTTCTCTTTCATGGCATCCTCTATTGGCATGTTATAATTCTTGGCTGCCCTTATTATCTGATCCACCGGCTCCTCAAAGGAGATATAGACAGCCTTTCGTCCCTGCAATGCGTTAGCAATCGCAAAGTGAAGGGCGAAGGTGCTCTTACCAGTTCCCGTCATACCAACAAATAAAACATTCGACCCTTTGTAAACTCCCCCACCAAGCATTTCATCTAGCTTGTCTATGCCCGTCGTTATTTTTTCCATGGTGTACTCTATCTCTTTCCTCTCTAGTTCAGGAACCGCCACAAATTCAATTCCCTTGTGGGTTATTACGTACTCGTACTGGGCCCGTTCAACGTGCCTCCTCCTCATCTTCGGGATTTCCATTACCCTTCTCGTCACTTCCCCCAAGGACTCATACCTCAGTATGACCACACCATCAACTACAAACTCCTCGATGCCGTACCCTATCTTTTCTGTACCGACGGGTTTCTCAGCAATTAGAAGGGCAGTTGAGTTGTAAGCCTTTACGAACCTCCCAAGCATTGTATGAAGGAGCACCCTTGTCTTCTCGGCCCCCAGAACCTGGGCAAAGACGCTTATGGAGTCAATAACGATCCTTTTTGGACGGAACTGCGCTATCTCTTCTATCATAAGCCCTATTTCCTTCTCTACCGTTTCCCCTCCAACTGTAACGAGGTCTATGAATTTGAAAAGACCCTCCTTTTCGAGCTCCTTAAAGTCCATCCCCAGCTGTCTCATTGATTCGTAGAACTCGCTTTTGGTCTCAGCGAGTGAAACATAGGCTCCCTTCTCTCCAAACTTCTTGGCGCCGTTGTACAAGAACGTGGCCGAGAATATGGTCTTTCCCGCCCCTGGTTCTCCGGCCACTAGAATTAAGGAACCATCGGGAAAGCCGTCCTTAAGGATATGCTCATCAAAATACTCAATTCCAGTCCTGCTCACCGCTATCCCCCAATCTTCCTAAGTTGCCAACAGTATTTAAGGATTATCCAGGAAAATAGTTGCGCCTAGTTTTGGATTTCCAGTGATGAAGGACACTTTTGGGCTGTCGCATAAGAAAGTTTCATACCTTGGCCAGCCTCCTAAAAATTTATAAACTTCCTCCCTTTTTCCTCAGTGAAGGGCGCCGGGGTAGCCTAGCCTGGGAAGGCGCGGGACTCGAGATCCCGTGGGCGTTTGCCCGCCAGGGTTCAAATCCCTGCCCCGGCGCCAAACAAACTTTGCCTGCGCAAAGTTTGACCAAAGTTGACATCTCCCAAAACTGCCGAGCCCGTGAGGGGTTCCTACTAAGATTTTTACCTTTATCGTGTTTCAAAGAAAGCTCGCTCACGTCGTTACGTAAGCCCCGTCTTTCTCGACGATAACCGTGTGCTCGAACTGTGCCACCATCCCTCCCCTAACCTCGCGCAGTATCGGGTAGCTGTATATTGCACCAACCTTGTCGAGCTGGGCTAGGGCCAGCTTCAGCTGTCCCTCAGGCATGAAGCCCTGGAGCCAGCGGTATGCGAAGGGCAAGGCTTTATACTCGCGCTTGATGTGCATGAGCAGTCTCCTCGCCTGGAGCATCCTTACTGGCCTATCGCGGAGGTACATGAAGATAAGTGCTGGTGGAACTTCTATAACCTGCCCGGCACCGGTCGTCGCGAAGGGTTCTATTGCAAAAACGTCGCCCTCCTTGAGGACGTAGGTGTCTGCCTGCCTGTAAACGTTCGGGATGCTCACCCCGGCGTGGAGCTTGTAGCGCTCGATCTTGTGGCCGCTCAGGTTGACTATCGGGTTGAAGCCCTTACCGCGTATTATCTCCTCGATGGCCTTTGCGACGTCCCTGACCATAACTCCAGCCCTAACCGTTGCTATGGCGTTCTCAAGTGCCTCCCTCGCCGCTTCCATCAGTTCGTCCTCTTCCATGCCAACGCGGAATGTCACTGCCGTGTCAGCTATATAGCCGTCAACGTGCACTCCCAAGTCGACCTTAAGGTAGTCCCCCTCTTTGAGAACCGTCTCGTCGCCCTTGTAGGGTGTATAGTGGGCCGCAACTTCGTTGAGAGATAGGTTGCAGGGGAATGCGGGCTTTCCCCCAAGCTCCACTATCCTCTTCTCAACGAACTCCGCTATGTCGTAGAGCTTCGCACCGGGTTTTATAAGATCAGCGACTTCCTCTTTGACTTTCCTCGCTATTTCACCAGCCTTGATCAGTGCCTCCCTCTCATCCACTTCTACCACCTGTTCAAGGGGTGTTAGGCTCCCCTTAAACCTTACGAAAAACCTTTTATTTCTGCCACTCTTCTATACCCTGGTGGGGGAATGTTCGAATTCAGGAAGTACATCAACCTCAGTAATGATATCTTTGTCGTCAGGAATCTCATTGGTGCTATACTGGAGGGCGTTGGAGTTGCTTATCTAATTCCTGTTCTCCTCATATGGTTTTATCCTTCGGAGGTGCAGTACGTCTATTACTTTGCTGTGCCGGGTTTTCTGAGCATTTTAGCCGGTGCGTGGCTCTCCAGGCACCAAGAAAAAATTGAAGACGTCAACCTGAGGCAGGCAATGATCTCCGCTGCCTTTATCTGGTTGTTTGCCTCCTTAGTCAGCGTCGTGCCGTTTATGGAGATCGCCAGAATGAGCTTCATTGACTCTTACTTTGAAAGCATGAGCGCATGGACTGGAACAGGCTTAACTATGATGAGCAACCTCGAGAGCTATCCAAGGGTTCTCCTTTTCTGGAGGGCGTGGATGCAGTGGCTTGGCGGCATAGGTATCGTCCTCGTTGCCCTGATGGTTCTCATAAGGCCAGGAGTTGCAGCCGCGAGGCTCTACCGCGCCGAAGCGAGGAGTGAGAGGATCCTTCCCAACCTAGCGAACACGGCCAAGGTTATATTCAAGATATACTTCGCCCTCACGCTGGTGGGTGCGTACCTCTATTACATTAACGGCATGGATCTTTTTGACGCCATAACCCACTCAATGACTGGTCTCGGCACCGGTGGAATGAGTAGCCACGACGCGAGCATTGGCTACTTCCATAGCATGAGTATAGAGGCCGTTACGATCTTTCTCATGATAATGGGTGCTGTGAATTTCACGGTTCATTACAAAGTGTTCAAGGAAAAGAGACTTGGGCCGTTCTTTGATGACATTCAGGTTCGTTATATGTTCATCTTCCTAATCCCCGCGATCACACTCATAGCCTACGGCCTAGTGCAGTACGGGGATACTATTGCGGACTCCCTTAGGCAGGCGATTTTCCACGCGGTCTCTGCGATAACCTGTACTGGCTTTGGGATTTCGGACCTCTCAAAATACCCAGAGCTTTCCAAGTTTGTGCTCGCCCTCCTGATGGTAATAGGTGGAGGTGCGGGAAGTACAGCGGGTGGAATCAAGCTCATAAGGTTCACCCTCATGTACGAGAGCCTGAAGTGGACGATTCAGCAGTCTATTCTCCCCAAGGGAGCCGTCATTAAGAGAAAGGTCGGAAACTACGTCTTTACTGCCGAAGACCTCCGGGAGGTAACGAGCTTCACGATGACGTATCTCGCTTTCCTGCTGTTTGGCACACTTTACGTGATGATCCGCGTGAAGACCTCACTCGTGGACGCGTTCTTTGAAGTGGCCTCTGCCCAAGGAAACGTCGGCCTGAGCGTGGGCATAACTTCTCCCGCCCTCCCACCCGATGTTAAAACTGTCTTAATCGTCCTAATGTGGGCCGGGAGACTGGAGATATTCTCAGTACTGGTCTTCGTTGTCAGCGTTGTCGCTATATTCAGGAGGAGATGAGCGCCTCAGTATGTCCACGAGGCGTATGCCCTTCCCAGTAAGCTCTGCTTTCAGATCGTTTAACTTTATCAGAAGTTCCAGCCTTGCGTGTCTGTTCTCTATTTTTTCAGCATTGTCTATCGCTTTTTCGAGGAGGGCAAGGGCCTTGTCCCTATCTCTAGGAGCTTCCAGAAGGGCCAATCGGTACAGCGTGATCGTCCTGTAGAACGGATCCTCGATGGCGTTGAGAACTTTCTGAACCTTCTCATAATCCTCATAGAGGTAAAAGAACTCAGCCAGCTGGCTGAGAAGGAAATCTATCCTCTTTCTGTCCTTAACGAGGGAGAATGCGTAGGCACCCTTCTCAATGAGACCGTTCCTTATGAGCTCACGGAGTATTTCAACAAGAACTTCTTCTCCCGAATTGTACGCAAGGTTTATGGCAGTTTTTAACGCCAGATCCCCGTTTAAATCATCCCCTACCCGGTAGAACGCCATAGCTATGTCCGCCAGAAGGGTTGCTCTGTATCTCCAGCTCGATAGGCTGTTCACGATTGGTATTAAGGTCTTAAGGTATCCAACGACCTCCTCAGGTGGCAGTTCTGAATTAACCAGATGCTTGACAATCATTTTTGCCCCAACGTAGAGATTCTCGTCTTTTCTAATCCCCTCAAGCTCTGCTATTGCACTCTCGATTTCTCCAGCATCCAGCAACTCCTCTATCCTTTCGAGTCTGTCTAGATCGGAACCCTCATCAGAAAGACCGAACAGTTTTTCAAGGGGATTCATATTGTTCCCGCCCGAGGAGTAGTTCAAGGTAAGAACGTCTCTCGAACCTCTTAACTCCCAGACTCTCAAGGAGAGATTTTAGCTTTTCAACGAGCTCAGGAATCTTCTCCCTGTCGTCGGTGAGAGTCTCTGCCTCCACGAACTTGCCCAAGCCTTCCACTTCGTCGAGGGTTAGGGTTATCCCCTTCTCGACATAATACTTCTCGCGGACTTTCTCAACGGTTAGAACTTCCCTGAATCCAAGTGCCTCAAGGATGCGAGCGTGTTTGTCGGGATCATTTATGAGAACCTCTATTTCCTCTCGTGTCTTAGAAACGGAATCCAGCTTCGGCCCCTTGTACGTTAGAAAAGCCTCAAAGTGGCCGTCGAAGCGCCGGATCCTTATCCGCAAAGCCTCATCAGTCTTTGCAAAGTCCCTGCAGGGATGCTGGTAATAAGTGTCCTCGTGGTACTCTTTCCGTATCAGCTTGAACTTTTCCCGAACTCTCTCAAAGATGAGATCGTCCGCATAGCCCTTAACTTCCACTTCAATCACAGGGACACCCCCAGTTTCCTTAGGTTCATCTCAAGTTTCCTTTCACAGGCCGGGCAGTAAAGGGGCCCTTTTACGTCCGTGTCATAAAGCGAGTTTGAGAAGTGCATGACGCACTCCGGGTCGGGGCAGTGCCTGAGCCCGAACACGTGCCCCAGCTCGTGCATGGCCTCCTTAATGGCCCTCTTCAGGAGCTGGTCTTCGTCAGGCTCAAGGCCATAGAATTCGTTTCTCAAGCGGTGGATTGAGACAATTGCACTCTTCAAGGAAGGGTTTGCGAGGCCGAAGATGAAGTTCAGCCCCTCCTCGTAGAGGTCTAACTCTGTTATGCCCAGAACGGCAATAGCATTAAGCTTCTCCCTCAGGGCAGAAAGCGTCGGCAGGAAGACCCTCCCGAGGTACTGGCCCCTTAGGGGATTAAAAGCTACTGAGAAAGGCTCCATTGGAATCTCGCCCGCGAACTTAGCACTAATCCCAAAGCGTGAATAGTAGTCGCTAACGAACTCGATAACTCCATCAATGAGCGAGCTCTTAAGAGTCCCAATTGAAACAACCGCAATCATCGGGTCACCAAATATAGGAGGAAAGGAAAGCCAATAAACATTTCCCTCACGGAGTTAGGTCCATCGGCCTGAGCTCTTCAAGGAAGTGCTTGGCAAACTTTATAGTGAGGTCGATGTCCCTAAGGTCTGCAGTCTCGACTTGGCTGTGCATGTAGCGTATCGGTATGCTCAACACAGCGGTGGCGACGCCCTCCCTGTTGATCTGCATTATGTTGGCGTCTGTACCAGTTGGCCTCGGCGAGGCCTCGACCTGGAGCGGTACCTCGTACTTCTTCGCGATCTCGTCGGCGAAGGCCCTTATCTTGGGGTTGATGTTTGGGCCTACGTCCATGACCGGGCCGCCGCCGAGCTTGGGCACAATCTTGCCCTTGTCGTCGACCTGCTTGGCGAAGGTGACGTCCATGGCTATGCCTATCTCCGGATCGATGGCATAGCTTGCCACACGGGCACCCCTGAGGCCGACCTCCTCCTGGACGCTTCCAACGAAATATATGTCCGCCTCGTGGTTCTCAACTGCCTTTGCAACCTCTATCATGGCGTAGAGGCAAACTCTGTCATCGAGGTACGGCGTGGCGATCCTGTTCTCGCTGAGCTGGGTGAATGCCGGAGCGAACTCGCCGACTGTTCCAACGCGGAAGCCCATCTCCTCGGCCTCTTCTTTGCTGTCGGCACCGACGTCCACAACGATGCTGTCCCAGTCAGCTGCTTTTTTCCTGTCCTCCGGCTTCTGGAGGTGCGGCGGTATGTGGCCGACGACTCCGTAACGCTCGCCCTTCTCGGTGAAGAAGCGAATCCTCTGAGCTACAAGCGTCCTCGGGTCAACGCCTCCGATAGGAACAACGTGGAGGTAGCCCTCCTTGTCGATGTGGTTTACCATGACGCCTATCTTGTCCATATGGGCCGCAATCATTATTTTCGGCCCGCTGCCCTTCTTGTGCGCTATAACGTTGCCGAGCTTGTCCACTTTGATCTCGTCCACGTGGCCTTTTAGCTCCTCAAGAACGACGTCCCTTATTCCAAGGAACTCATAGCCAGAAACTCCAGGAGCCTCGACAACCTTCTTGAGCAGTTCGAGGTTTACCATAGCTTTCGCCTCCTTTAGATCGTCATCTAAATGTGTTCGGCTGACTTAATAAGGTTTACTCGGAAAGGGCAAGGGATCAGAAAAGGAAGAAATCAGGCTTCCGGCTCGGCCAGAACCTTGATCTTCCTGATCTCGGCGCGCTTGATCGGGTAGATCTTCTTGGCTTCCTTGGCAATCTCGCTCGCTATCTGGCCGTTAACTGACTGGAGGACGAAGTCGGCGAAGTTTAGCTCCTCGGCCTTCTTGTATATGATGTCCTGGATGATCTTCCTTATGGCTCTCTCCTGGCTGGTCTGAATTCTCCTGTATGCTATAACCATACCCATGACACGGAGCTTGTAGCCGTCCTTGGTGGTTATGTTGAAGATTCCGTCAACGCGGGTTGTCCTCCTCCTAACGAGGCTCCTTATGTAGCTCCTAGCTAGGGTATGGCCCTTGAACTTGGTGTATGCGTTCTGGCCCTTAACGTCGTAGACCTGGAAGTAGAGCTTGACGTGGCCCTTGGTGAAGTCACCCGTGAGATCCTTCAGGGTGGTTTCGACAACCCTTCCTATGACCTTCTCGGGGTCGTCGGCTGGGGTAAGGCCTATCTCCTTGCCCCCGAAAAAGTCGGGAGCGTAGATGACGAACCACTCTTTCATCTTCCACTTGTCCTTGGTTGCGACGGCCTTCTTCTTCGGGTTAGCTCTTGCCATCTTAACACCTCCACCTCACACCTTTTCGGCAATTTCCTCGGCGATCTTGACCGAAAACACAAGGTCATCGAGGGCTTTGATGAGGGTCTCAATTTCCCCTGAGTATTTAATCTTTGTCCTTACGATTCCATCAACCCATCGGGTTTCAACATTTAAACTTTTCTTTAGCTCAGCTGGCATTGACTCGTTGTCAACTTGGACGGCCTCGGCAACGGCCTTTGCAACAGCCTCGTTTCCGTACTCCCAGACGATTTCTACGCGCGCTTTAATCTCCATTCTTCTCGCCCCCTGCTTGCTTGGCTAGGGCCTCGTTGAACAGCTCTATGAACTCCTTGAGTCTCTCCTTGGGGAACCTAATCCCAGCCGCTATTGCGTGGCCGCCTCCTTCACCTCCAAGCTTCTCCGCGACCTCCCTCAGAGCCTCACCTAGGTGATAGCCCTTGGCGAGGGCCTTTTCCGTCGTTCTGGCCGATCCCTTGACTAGGTTCTCGTCCTCCTCGCTGTCGGCTATGACAACTATTGGCTTCTCAGGATCAGCCAGGCCGGAGTTTATCGCTATGTTCGCAGCAATGCCAACTAGTGTGTCGCGTATGTTTTTGCCAGCATAGAAGACGTATGCATGTTCTCTCTCCTCAACCATACTCCAGTTCTGGATTATGAACTTCCTCGCCTCAATCTGCTCCTTCTTGTAATCATCGAGCATCTTTCTGGCCTTCTTGTAGGCTTCCTCATCGCCCAGGCATATTGCAACGCCCAGTGTTCCAGCGTTCAGACGGCCGGTCGCGTTGAGCAGGGTCGCGAATTCCCTCGCCTCATGACGAACGTCGCCTTCGGGATAGAGCGGGCTGATAACAACGTCTCCTATCAGCCTGTCTATTGCCTCCTTAGGGGCACCGTGTTTTATCATGTGGAGCACGAGGGCATCGTGGAGCTTCTTCTTTTCTTCTTCCCTCAGCTGCCAGTAATGCTTATCTGGGTCAAAGCCCTTTGAACGGAGCCATTCTATTGCCTTTCTCTCGTCTCCGGTGATTTCAGGTATCTCTGGGTTAGTAGCATATGCCAGCATCTGTCTCAGGGGCCTGCTCTCCCTCCCGAACAGGCGGAGCTCCTTCCTGACTTCGAGAATACCAAGCTTCTTGCCGTCCTCAATGATGTCAAGGTTCATCCCGTGGAACGTCCCGTCTATCTCCTGCATGTCCCCGACTGCGCCGACTATCGCTATGTATGCGAGCTCTCTGTTGTCCCTGTTCATCTCCTTGGCGACAAAATACGCTGCGCCGGAACCGCTCAGATCACGGACGCTGTTTGCCCCAAAAGGAACCGGGTTGACGAGGAGGTGTGACTCAACGGAGAAACTCTCCTTTTCCGGCGGATGGTGATCAATAACGACGACCGTGGCAAAGTCAAGGTACTTATCGATCAGCTCGATGGAACCGCTTCCAAGGTCGCTGAAGACGTAGATTTCCCTCCTCTCTTCAGCCAGTTCCTTGATAAGCTCCTCACTCACCTGCTTGACGATGCTGAGCTGAAAGCTACCCCCCTCCCTAGCTATGGCCTTCGCGAGAATCGCACCTGCGGTGATACCGTCGGCATCGCGGTGGGAGATAATCCTTACAGTGTGTCCTAGCTCAATATGCATCTTGATTAGCTCAGCCCCTTCTCTCGCCCGCTCCAAGAAGGCGTTTTTATCCACCCGGCATCACCAAGAAGAAGGAAAGGGATCAGCGGACGAGCAGCTTGGCCTGCTCTGGATCGTAGTGCCACTTGGCCGGAAGCTTGCCGGTTCTCTTGTAGTACTTGACGAGCCTCCTGATCTTGCTCTCAATGAGCTGGAGGCCCCTCATTGAGTGCTTGTCCTTGGGGTGCTGCTCGAGGTGCTTCCTTAGGTTCACGGCACGCCTGATGAGGAACATGAGATCCTCGGGAATCTCCGGGGCGAGGCCGTTCTCCTCAAGGATCTTGGTTATCTTCTTACCGGTTATCAGCTTGACGCTTGGTATTCCATACTGGTCGCGGAGGATCGTTCCGATCATGGCGGTGCTGTAGCCTTCCTTCCTGAGCTTTACAACCAGAGCCTCAACTTCCTCCGCCGTGTACTCCACCCAAGTCGGGGGAGCGGTCCTTGGGGGCCTCTTTGAGCCTGACTTACCCCTCTTTCTCGCGTGTATCCTCGCCATACAACCACCTCCCGGTGACGGTCAGCTCCCGCCAACCGTCCCTTCGGCTCAGGAAGAGCCGGGGAATTTAAAAACCTTTCCCTCACTCTATTGGAACACCGTCTTTAGTTCTCGGGGCGAGCCACTTCATTAGCTTCTTCGGGTTCTTTGTGCGGATTATTATCGTTATCGGGCCCAGCGGAGACTCTTCGTTGAAGTTCACAACGCCGGCGTATGCGGCTTGCTTGTTCACCTTGATGATGATTTCCTCCCCGAAGTAGCCCTCCTCAAGGAACGAGCGGGCAGTGTCGAGTATCGCCTGTCCCCTGAACAGCTCGTAGAGCCTGCTGAGGGCTTTCTTGTTCCTCGTCTTCCCGGTGAGGATCATATAATCGCCCCTGTCAAAGGCCTCGAACTCCAGGCCAGGGACGAGGTTCAACATAGCCCTCTTTACCTTCTCGATGTCCTCGGTCGGGTAAACGTAAGCTTCAACCTCAACTTCCTCGAACAGTTCTTCCATTTTCTCACCAGCCTAAGCTCGAAGGAATGCTTATAAACCCACCTTTTCAGGCGTTCCTTTCAACTCTCGGATAATCCTCTCGACGAGGGCCTTTACCTTCTCCTCGTACTCCTCTTTCGAGCCGTCGTTTATCAGCATGTAGTCCGCCATCGCTATGACGCTTCCGATCCCAAAGCGGAGCTCCTTCCAGTCCCTCTCCTCGAAGTCCTCCCAGCTCTGCGGGTCGTCGTGCCTGCCCCTGGCTTTGAGCCTCTCAAAGCGGAGCCTCGGTGGTGTGTGAACGGCGATGATGATTATCTCCTCCCCCGGAAAGGCGCTCCTGAAGGTTCCAACCTCGTCGAGGGAGCGGACGCCATCTATGACAACGAGCGGGCTCTTCTCCAAGAGTTTTCTAACCCTCTCGACAGCGAGCTTCGCGACCGCGTTCTGGCCGAGTTCCTGCCTTAGGCGTATGCTCACCTTCGCGACGTTCTCTTTAGTGAGCTCGAGGCCCCGCTTTAGGGTCTCCTCACGGACGATATCACCGAGAGAAACGCTGGGGAAACCTCTCCTCTCGAACTCCTCAACAACCTTGCTCTTTCCAGAACCCGGCATTCCAGTTACTATCACTATCATTGAGCCCACCTAGAGTAGCTCGGAGGGGATTTAAAAATGTAACCCAAATCACTTCAGGAAGTCCTCAAGGGTTCCCCTCTTTTTTGACTTTTCTTGCACGCTCACGCTCCTCTCAACCCCAAGGTGACGGTAGATTCCGTCTAGGATTTTCGCACCAATGCCTTCAACTTTGAGAAGATCCGCAGGCTTGGCCCTAAGAATGTCATCAACGCTCCTGAAGCCCGCGTTGTAGAGTGCTCTAGCCCTCTTCCTTCCGATGTTCGGGAGCTTGACGAGCTCAAGGAGCTCCTCCCTAACGCCGTGCCTCAGCCTCAGGTGGAGGTCTCTAAGGTACTGCAGAACGTCTTCCTTAGGTTCAAAGAGCTTGTAAAGTTCTATGAGCGAGTACATCAGCCAGTCGGCGAGCTCGAGGAGCCTGTAGAGATCACCTGGGTCTACGTTGTAGGTCTCGTAAATCCTCGCCTCGGGAACCTCGTTGATCCAGTCAAGAAGGATTTTTGCCGTTTTTACCTGACTCAGAAAGCCCTGGAAACGGGAGTCCTCGTAGTAGGGGATGCTCGTGTAGAGACTGTCTTCCATTTCGTATGCGAAGTCGAGATAATTCTCCATCTCGCGCCTTCCGGCCGTCAAAGTCGCCATGTCAGGGGTTGAGGCTATGAGCTGGAAGACTCCGAATGGATTCGGGTTTTTCTCAATAGCCGGAAAAGCGTCCTTGAACTTCTTCGCTGTGAGGGGGTCTATGTAGAGCTGGGAAGTCCTCTTTCCGAAGGGCAACGGCATAAACCTGTCCCCAAGGTCAAGGTCGATGAACCCGTTCTCAATAAGGAAATAGACAATGTCCTTGGCCTTGTATTCGAGCGAGCTCAAATCCCTCCTCTGGTGGGCGTAGAAGGTTCTCTCAAGGAAGCGGACAAGCTCAGGAAAGCTTCTAATCCCGAAGTTTGTAATTAGAGCCAACACCTGGCTCCTGAAGGCCTGCTCGTTGGCGAGCATCGAGAACAACTTTTCAGGCTTCCCGCGGATGTATTTTTCCATAAGCTTGCCGGGCTCGTCAGTTCTCGCTACGATTATTGCCTCGCCGTATTTGTCGTACCTCGGCCTTCCAGCGCGGCCCATCATCTGCTGTATTTCAAGAACTGGAATGTCGGTCCAGCCAAAACCAGCGTAACGCTTGGTGTCGCGGATTATTACTCTGAATGAAGGTAAATTCACTCCAACCGAGAGTGTCGGCGTCGCAGTGATTACCTTGATCAAACCCTCGCGGAAGGCGTCCTCTATGAGAGTCCTCTCGGTTCTGCTAAGGCCCGCGTGGTGGAAGGCAACTCCCCCAACGAGGGCTTTCTTCAGCTTCTCGTTCACCGGATTGTCCTCAAGCTGGGAGGCGAGATTTTCAAGGGCCCTCTTTTCTGGCTTGGTGAGATGACTTGAGACGAGCTTTGATAAGGCTAAAGCCTCCTTCTCAGCCGAGCGGCGCGTGTTGACGAAGACGAGGGCACCTTTACCCCTCTTCACCGCATCGACCACAAGAGAGTACCAGTTCTCAGGGTACCTCTCCACCGTGCCGTCCTCCCAGATGAGAGTCCCGGTGTGGAAAACTCCCCTCCTAAGCTGAACCGGGCGCCAGTCGCTCACGACGAGAGCGGCATCGAGCCACTCCGCCAACTCCTCGGCGTTGCCGACGGTGGCGCTCAAAGCCAGAATCTGGGCCTTCCCGAGCATATGCGTTAGAATCATCTCGAGTGTAGCTCCCCTGTCGTGGGAGCCGATTAGATGGACTTCATCAGCAACTACGATTTTAACGTCCTCAATCCACCTCGCGCCATGCCTCAGCAGTGAGTCAAACTTTTCGGCGGTGGCGACTATTATGTCGTACTTTCCGAGCCAGTCGTCGGTCGAGTCATAATCGCCAGTCGTCGCGGCGACCCTAAGGCCCAAGCTCTCCCATTCCTTGAACTCGCGGTATTTCTCCTCCGCCAGAGCCTTGAGAGGGACGAGGTAGACAGCCTTGCCCCCCTCGCGGAGGAGCCTGTTGACCATGACTATCTCGCTCACGAGGGTCTTTCCGCTCGCCGTTGGAATCGCCAGAACTAAGTTCCTGCCCTCTAAGACACCGCTCTTCAGGGCCTCAGCTTGGGGAGGATAAAGCTCTTCTATGCCCCTTTGCTTGATGATCCACTTAAGCCTCCCATCGACGGGAAGTTCATCAACCCTCATTATCCCTCAGCTCCAAATCCCCTTGGCCGGCGGTTTTATATGTCTATTGTCCAGTGTCATAATGCCCTAGGGCATACTCAAAAACTCTCTACAGGTCCTTTTTGCCTCCCACAACAGTATTTTGTTCCCGGGAGGAGGCGGTTTGCACATTGCTTTCATAACTCTCAACTCTCGAAACAATTGCGAAAAGCTTAAATGAACGGAACTCTAATTAGAAAATGAAGAAAATCCCGGCGGTGATACCAATGGTTAGGGCGTATGTTTTGTTAACGGTCGAAATCGGAAAGGTTGAAAGTGTGATTGAAGCCCTCAAGCAGATACCGGGCGTTACCAAGGCAGACGCCGTGACCGGCCCCTATGATGCTATAGTCCACATCGAGGCAAACGACCTCGGAGAACTCACCAGGAAGATACTCCACGACATCCACAACATCGACGGTGTCATAGACACAACCACTGCCATTGTCGTCGAGACCGAGGAGTGATCACCTTTTCTTCCCCTTGGTCTTGTCCTTCTTGGGCTTTGTTTTCGAGCGGAGCTCTCTGATTTTCTCTGCGATCAGTTTAAGGCTCTTCCCTTTTCCATAGGGACTTTCAATCCTCAGGAGGCCGTACGTTCTGAGATCTTCATCAAGACCCGAAAGCCGGGGGTTGAGCTTCCTCGGATCTTTCTCAACGACTTTCATCCCTATGATCAAAGCGGCATCCTCTATCTCCGAAATCTTAGGACCATCGACCGCAACGTTCTTGGGAACGGCTCTTCCGTATTTTCTGCTGAGCCTCGCATCGAGCTCGTTTGGCCATACAACGAACCTTGGCATTTCATCCACCCAAACTTTTAAAATTCTGGAGCTTAAAAATCATTGTGGTGATGCAAATGCTAAAATATGAGGAAACTTCTAGACTAATGCACAGCTTCCAGCCCGGAGATAGGGTTCTAATGGAGTACGAAGCAAAGCTTCCTATTTCAAAAATCGCATGGAGATACATTACCAGGTGTATTCTCGAAATTCTCGAAGATGAGCCCATCATAATATTCGATTTCTATGGGATTGGCGACATAATGTTTAGGAACTACCTAAGGTCGATCTCAGGAGAAGAGTATCGCCAGCTGATTGAAGCCAAAAGAAACATCTACATATTTAAAATAGGCCCCGGTGGGGCGAGTTATGGGGAAATCGTCGGCCATGAGAGAGTTTATCTCGACCCGGAGAGTTTCCTCAAAGGATACTATACTATGGTTCAGCGCGTCCTGAGCCTTCCAAGAAAGCCTAGATATGCGGTTGTTTTTGGAATTTCGGAGTACCTGTATTTTGCAGGTTCTTCAGGTCTTTTCAACCTCATCAATGTTATAAGCACGATCCCGATCGAGGATTGGGTAACCATTGTCCTCCTCAACATCGATGCAGTGGACGAAAAGCAAAGGGCAATCCTAGAAGAGATATCTTCCTGGGTCGTCCGGCTTGGGGAGGAAGGGTGTGAGATCCTCAAGGGAGGTAACGGGCGTGATGATTAAGGAGGGAGAAAGGGTTCTGCTCGTTGATAAGCGCGGGAAGCGCTACCTCGTGAAGGTGGAAGACAGGGAGTTCCACACAGACCTCGGAATACTTAAACTGGGAGAGCTCATTGGCAAACCCTACGGGAGCAGGATAGAGACCCACAAAGGTGAGACCTTTGTAGCTCTCAAGCCCGACATCAACGACATAATAGCGAAGATGAAACGGGGTCCCCAGATAGTGCACCCCAAAGATGCCAGCATAATCATAGCCTACGCCGGCATTTCGCCCGGCGACACCGTCATAGAGGCAGGAGCGGGAAGCGGTGCACTGACCATATTCCTTGCGAACACCGTCGGACCACAGGGCAGGGTCATAAGCTACGAGGTCAGGAAAGACTTCTACGAGATAGCAAAGAGGAACATCGAGCTGGCTGGCTTCTCCGAGAGAGTAACCCTCAAAAACAAGAGCATATACGACGGTATAGACGAGGAGAGCGCCGACCACATAGTCCTCGACCTTCCCCAGCCGGAGAACGTCCTTCCTTATGCCGTTGAGGTCTTAAGACCAGGGGGTTACTTCGTCGCCTACACCCCTTGCATAAACCAAGTTCACCGCTTCTTCCAGGCACTTCAGGAGTACAAAGACCACTTCATGGGGCCACGGGTTGTTGAAGTCCTCGTCAGGGAATATGAAGTGAAGAAAGAGTGTATAAGGCCAAAGACAACGATGCTGGCTCACACCGGCTATATAACGTTCCTCAGGAAGCTGTGAGCTCTTCTTTTTCAGTATCCTCCTCGTAGGTTGCATACGCGAGCAGTCCAAAGATTAGGGTTCCCATTACCGCTTGGAGTGTTGGATCCCCGGGGATTCTCCTGAGGGCCTCAACACTTCCGTAGAGTACGGGCCAAAAGATGAATATCGCGGTGAGGATTACGAAGATTTTGTAAAGTTCCCGCATCTTTCTTCCCCTCACCCCTTTGTTCTTGGACTTTTAACATTTTTTGGTTCCATCCTGGGAAGATGCTGCTTTCGAATTTTGATGATGTTTGGCGAACTCTCTTAGCACATTCTGCTAGCTCGCCGAAAAGAACCCAATGTTCTAAACCTTTGGTTGAGAACAGGTTTATAAACACTAAAGATTCTGAACCTTTAGATGTCCAACTTTGGGCTCATGCACGGAGGTGTTCATCGTGTACCGGATACTTGAGAAGAAGGAGCTTGCCCCGAAGCACATCATGTACAAAATAGAGGCCCCTCACGTGGCCAAAAAGGTCCAGCCAGGCCAGTTTGTTATCGTAAGGGCCTTTCCAAACGGTGAAAGGATACCTCTCACTCCCGTGATGTGGGACCGCGAGGAGGGATGGATAGTCCTGATAACCTTCGTCCGCGGAAAGACCACGATGAGGATGGCCAACGAGCTCAAGCCGGGAGATTCAATCCTCAACGTTGCCGGTCCCCTCGGGAACCCCGCGCCAATAGAGAAGTTCGGCAGGGTTCTGGCCGTCGGCCTCAGCGCCGGAATAGTGGAAGTTTTTCCGATAGCTAAAGCACTTCAGGAAGCTGGAAACGACGTTACGACCCTTCACGTGGCCCCCGCACCGATGGCAATCCTCAGGGACGAGTTCGGGAAGAGCGTTTCGAGGCACATATTTGAAGGCTTTGAAATCCAGGAGGGCTGGGGGACGAAGGAGATAGTCGAGGAGATAGCGAGGAGGGGAGCCAAAAAAGTGAAAGAGCTCCTCTCCGAGGAGAACTTTGACTTCGTGCTCACAGTTGGCCCGGCTGGAGCCCAGAAGGCGGTCTTCAACGTCGTTAAGGAGTTTGGAATCCCGATGCACGCGGACCTGCACCCGATTATGGTGGACGGAACCGGCATGTGCGGTGCCTGCCGTGTTATGGTCGGCGGAGAGGTCAAGTTCGCCTGCATTGACGGGCCTGGCTTCGACGCCTACAAGGTCGACTGGGACGAGCTGATTCACAGGGTCGGCTTCTACACCGATTTGGAGAGGAGGGCCCTTGAGGAGTACCTCAAGTCCCTGAGGGGTGAGTGAAATGGCCGTTAGGAGAAAGCTCATCAAGGAACGTGTTCCCACTCCAGAGAGACCCGCCGAGGAGAGGATTCACGACTTTAAGGAAGTTAACCTTGGCTACACCTTCGAGCTTGCCGTTAAGGAGGCCGAGCGCTGTTTGCAGTGTCCCGCCAACTACGCCCCCTGTATAAAGGGTTGTCCAGTCCACATCAACATTCCGGCCTTTATAGCCAAGATCAAGGAGGGCGACATCAAAGGCGCCCTGAGGATAATCTGGAACGACAACACCCTACCTGCGATAACCGGTCGCGTCTGCC
>Ga0256842_1000920_pt1 | contig 25276 bp, 26 predicted proteins | sample 4559240metaG_FD_185973 | JGI IMG/M metagenome (GOLD analysis project Ga0256842, IMG submission 185973) | Hydrothermal vent microbial communities from Guaymas Basin, Mexico - 4559-240 | ecosystem: Environmental > Aquatic > Marine > Hydrothermal vents | place: Mexico: Guaymas Basin | collected... | reverse complement strand
ATTTAGATACTTTAGGTCTCAAACTTCGTCAAGATAGCAAACTTCAAAAGTTTAATAAAGGTTTAGATTTTTTGGGATATATTATTCGTCCAAATTATATATTAGTAAGAAGAAGAGTAGTAAATAAATATAAATTTAAAAAGGCTAAATATTTAGATGAATATGAGAGACAAAAAGGCAAAATGAGTCTTGTAGAGATAAAGCAGTTTTTATCTCTACAAAGCTCATTTGTAGGTCATATTAAACATGCAAATAGCTATAATCTAAAACAAAAAATAGGAGAATTTGATGATGAGAAGTATATTAATCTTATTTGTAGCAGTTGGAGTACTCAATGCTAAATTTATACGAGATGATAACAAAGAGGTGGTATTAGATACTCAAACTAATTTAATATGGCAAGATAATGAGACTATTAGCAAAAATTGGAGTGATGCGATTAGTTATTGTGAGGATTTAAACCTTGGAGGATATGATGATTGGCATCTACCAAATTTTAATGAGCTATATTATCTTGCTAATAGAGATAAATATAATCTTGCCATAAATAGTGGATTTAAAAATATATCTACTAGTTTTTATTGGACTTCTACTACTTCTGCCAATAATAGTAGTAATGCTTGGGTTGTCGGTTTCGGTTATGGCGATGGTTACGGTAGCAATAGGGATGATAGTTATTTGGTGAGGTGTGTAAGAGCAGGAGAGTGATTTGATTTTTGATTTTAAATCTAATTGTATTATACAAGGTTGGGGTATCTTTACCCCAATTCCAAATTTTGCAAAAGGTCTATTTTTTTGGTTATGATAATCGGTTTATTTTGTATATTATGGTGTTGTCAGGGGACAACACCAAGAAAAGGCTCTTAAAAATGGATTTGTAGTGCTTACTCAAATTGGTAATCATATGGAACAAAAAGCACCTAATAATAGTTAAATTATATCAGACTATAAATAATCAATTTTTACAATATTTTTCAAATTTCAAACAATTTTTAGATTAAAGTGATAATATACAATAAGATTTTATAATAGAGGTAATAATGGATTTTAAAATAATTAAAGAAGAAGTAGAAAAAAGAGTTAATTTATATGCGTTGATTTCACGAATAATGTTGATAGAGGTAGATAAAGAGTTTTTGGAGACTATTGAGTCTGATGAGAATATTATGGAGCTTTTCCCAAATTATAGAGATTGGTCAAAGAGAGAAGAGTTTGATATGGATACTATTATAAGAGAGTATCTTAATGTTGATTTTGCTTCTATGTTTTTGATGAATATGGTACCTTATGAGAGCTTTTATACTAGAGATGACCAGATGATAGAGAGTGGTGGGGATAATCCTGTGATTGAACTATATAACTCACTTGATTTTAGAGTAGATATTGCAAAGGCTCGTATTGTTTCAGCAGACCATATTGGGGTAGAACTTGAATTTATGTATATGTTGTGTATCGCTTTGAGAAAGGCTTGTGATGCTAGTGATGAAGAGGGTGTATTAGAGCTTTTATCTGTGCAAAAAGGTTTTATGAAAGAGCATATATTAGAGTGGATGCCAATGTTTTTGATTAATATGAAAAAAGAGTCAAGAACGCCTCTATATCATGATGCTTCTGGGTTAGCTATGGAGTTTTTATTGAGTGATTATGAGTATATTAATGAAACTATAAATAAATTATCATAATGTCATTGAAGTTTGAATTAGGTTCTTGTGTTAGGGCTATTAGTAAATTTTCGCAGTGTATGAAGTGTGTGGATATTTGTCCTGTGGATACAATAATTTTGAGTAATAATATACCATCATTTACACCATCTGCTTGTATAGATTGTGGTGGTTGTGTAAGTATCTGTCCTAGTAATGCTTTTTCTATTAGTGAGTTCTCATTTATAGAGTTTTTTTTCTTATTTTTAGAGAGTGATGATAATATCATAAGTACAAATCAAAATATTCCATCACTTGGATTACTTAGTGTAGAAAATCTTATATCTTTGGCAAATGCAAAAGATAATATAGAGATAGATATGTTTGAAGTTGAGATTTTAAAAGATTATATTTTATCTAATATTGAAGAGGCCAACTTTATACTCTCTAGTTATAGTGATAGAGAGATTAAAATATCTTATGAAAATAATAAAAATATAAAAAAAGAGAAAGTATCATCACGAAGAGAGTTTTTATCTAATATATCACTCAAAGAGGGAGTCAAGCATAAAGCTAACTTTGATGAGAAGGTGATAGAAGATGAACTCAAAACTTTTGATATAGATTTATCAAATATTTCAAAAATCAAAGATAAATATATTCCTGATAGTAGAAAAGTACTATTAACAACATTTAAAAGAGTGGAGAAGCCATCATCTTATGAGGTGTTGCCACAAGAGGAGGTATCTTTTATATCTCAAAAATATATAGAAGATAGTTGTACTAATTGTCAAATATGTTATAGAATTTGTCCTACTAGGGCATTGAGTAGTGATGCAAAGTTTTCTATTATTAATTTTGATTCTATATTGTGTATTAAGTGTCATCTTTGTCATGATGTGTGTGAATTAGACTCTATTAAGCTTCAAAATGGATTTGAAAATAGTGAATTTTTTGAGCCACGCAAGAGAGCGTTGATTACATTTAATATCAAAAGATGTAATGAGTGTGGGAATAACTTTACATATTTTGAGGGTGAGAGAGTATGCCCTAGATGTAAAATAGAGGAAGAAGAGTCTATTACACTACATCAAAATGCCAAAAATTTTATTTTTTAAAGAGAGATAAGTATGAGACTAGAAGAGATAACACCTGATACTAAGCTATGTACTATTATTGGATATAATGCACAAAGTGATAATAGTAGAAGGTATTTTAATAAAATAATGAAAATGTATAGTGTTAATGCTACAGCAATTGCACTTAATATTATAGATGAACATCTTGTTTTTACTCTAAGTAATGTAGCTAAATCAAAAGTAGATAAGATGATAGTACAACGAGAGTTTGGATTGAAATCTATTGAGTATTGTGATAGTGTTAATTCACAAGAGAGTATAGATATTATAGAGGTGATAGATGGTAAAGTAGTAGGGACTAATCTTGATGATGAGCTAAAAAAGCTAAAAGATATATCACTATTTGATACCCAAGAGATACTAATAGCTAAAATTATATTGATAGCTTCAAGATGGTATAATACACCAATTGATTTTGATATTATACCACTATTAATGACAAAGGATTAAGATATGCGAGATATAGAAGATTTAAGAAAAGAGTTTGAGAATTTTAAAATAGATGATAGTTGTGTAGATGGAAGTTGTGATAGTGATATAGATGATTTAAAAGATTATCCCAACTATACAGAAGCACTATATGCCAAATTTGCATCACCTCATATTAGTGGTGTATATCTTTCAAGGTGGGATTTGAAATATATCGCACTTGATGCTGGTGAATCTATGGCAATACACCCACGCAAAAGAATGTTTGAACTATTAATGAAATATGCCACAACAAAAGAGAATATGAGTGCAGTTTTAGACTCACTAGAGAAGCATATGTTAGAGAAAGTTGGAGTATATGAAGAGATGGTAGAGTCATTTCCATCATCTGCTGAAGTTTTTAATCCTAAAATAGAAAAAGCAAAAAAGACAATAGGACTATTCCCCAAAATTTTAGATGAGTATTTTGAATAATGAGTAAAAGTCAAATCTATAATATACCAAATATATTAGCATTTATAAGGATTTTACTAGCCCCATTAATGTTTATTTTACTAGTTAATAGAGATTGGGCAATTTTTGATGGCATTCATTATAGTTGGTTAGATTTTTTTGCAGGATTTATATTTGTAATAGCTAGTAGTACAGATTTTTTTGATGGATATATCGCAAGGACATTTAATCAAATCACAATGCTAGGCAAGATATTAGACCCCTTAGCCGATAAAATGCTCACACTTGCAGGATTTCTAGGACTTATGATGCTAGGAAGAGCAGATGAGTGGGCAATATATCTTATCATTACAAGAGAGCTTTTTATCACAGGTCTTAGAGTATCAGCAGTTACTCAAAATATAGATGTATCAGCTTCATTTGTAGGTAAAGTTAAAACAGTAGTTCAGATGATAGCTATTGGATTTTTATTGATGGAGTGGAGTGGGGGAGAAGAGATTTTATGGTTAGCTGTGATACTTACTCTCTATTCTGGGTATGAGTATGTAAGGGACTTTTTTAAAAATGTATGATAAAAATCTTTTAAATACAATAGGACATGTATCTCAATCACTCTTTAGTACAGATTTCTTTGGAGTTTTTCATGGTTCTATATCTGCTAAAATATCTGAAAGTGGATTTATTATCAATAAAAAAGATACTATATTAGATGATATTCATAAAGATTCTCTAGTGAAGCTTGATACTCTCAAAAGAGATTATAGATGGAAGTTAGCAAGTGGAGATGTAGATATTCATGAACATATCTATGAAAATATCTCATCTGCTAAATATATCACTTTTACAATGCCACCATATATTACAGCACTATCAATAAAACACTCCAAAATTATCCCAAAAGATTATTATGGAGTCAAGTTATTGGGAAACCAAAGAATATATGACCCCAAAAATTTTGATGATTGGCTATTACGAGCGCCATTTGAAATACCCCAATTTTTCAAAGCCCACGATACACATATTATGATAATCAAAGGATTTGGAGTAATTGCCTATGATAGAGATTTGATAGAGATGGTAAAAAAGATTGCTATTTTAGAGAACTCTTGTAAATTATTATCTATTAGTAATTTATAAGTTTCTGCTCACTCTATATTTTTACAATAGAAATAATGTTATGTTAATGCTTTTTATAACTTAAAAAATCTCACCTAACTTATTTTAATTTTTTGCTATATATCAATCTATTCATAAGAAAAAAATAGTAAAATATGAGATAAAAGTAGGAGGGTGTGATGTCTCGTCAAATAGGTATGTGGTTGTATGAAAATGGTGGTGGTGATAAGATTCAAAAGAAGATTATCAAAAAGTTAAAAAATAGGGATATAGATGTAATTGCAGGATTAAATCTACGAAATGCTTTGGCAAAGAATGGTAAAATATATCATAATGATACTATCTTGACTGATTTGGATCTGTTTTTTTCTTATAATGCAGGTGAACAGACTCAATATCAGGTGTTTTTGTACCAAGCTTTAAATAGAATAATCCCGATGATTAACTCTTTTGACTCTTTTAGTCTAACAGAAGATAAGTTTCAGACTTCATTTTTACTTAGAAATAATGGTGTGGCTACACCTGATTATAAACTTTGTCATAGAGATGATAGTCATCAGCTTAAAAAAATTATCAAGAAATGGGATAAAATGGTATATAAGCCAACTGATGGTTGGGGTGGAGTAGGGCTAACTAAAATTGAGAACGAAGCTACTTTAGATACACTTTTACCATTTCTAAATCAGATGGATTTGAGATTTTTTTATGTAGAGAAGTTTATAGATTATGATAATAGTGATTATAGAGTAGATATAGTTGATGGTAAATTTATTGGTTGTTATGGTAGAAAAGCTGGTGGTAGTGATTGGCGAACAAATGTTACAAGTGGTGGTAGTGTATTTTTGAGAGAACCAAATGATGAGATAGTAAATCTTGCTATTAAAGCGTGTAAAGTATGTGATATTGATATTGGTGGAGTTGATATTATATATGATAGAGAGAAAGAGGAGTTCGTGGTATTAGAGGTAAATGGAATACCTGCTTTTGCTACACCAGAACAAGAGAAGATGGGATTAGACTTTAATAAGAAAAAGATAAATGCTATTGTAGAATTAATAGATAGAAAAACAAAAAAGTAAAAGGATAGAATAATGAGTAAAAACAGTGCAAATAAAAAACTTCCAAAGTTAGGATTTTTATATCTTGATTATGTATTAAGATTTTTTGACCATTCCAACTTTAGAGGTTGGCCAAATAAGATAGAGACGGTAGTATATCATTGGAAAAATGATAAAGATAGATTTATCAAAGAGGTAAAAAGAAAAAAGATAGATATTTTAATTGGAAATATCCCTGCTACAGCCTATGAGACATTTAGAGAGATAGCTAGAGAGTTGCCAAAGGTAAAGTTTATCCCATCTCTTGATACACAATTTTCTAACAAATCAAAAGAGAATGTTACAAGATTTGCATGGAAATATGATATTCCTATTCCTCAAACTTATATATTTTATAATAGAGAAAAAGCTGATAAATTTATCAAAAAAACAGAGTATCCAAAAATAGTTAAAAAAAGTTATGGACCATCAAATTATGGTGGATATTTTGTACATAAAGTAGATAGCAAAAAAGAGGCAAAAGAGTTATTAACAGAGAAAAAATATTATCCTATATATATGCAAGATTTTGTACCAATGTCAGCAGATGTAAGAGTAATGTTGATAGGACACAAACCTGTGTGTGCGTTTTGGAGAAGACCACCTGAGGGTGAGTGGCTAACAAATACTTCACAAGGTGGAAGTATGGATTATCAAGATGTACCAAAAGAGCTACTTGATTTAGCCGTACAAGTAAGTAAATCAGCTAATGCAGAGTATTGGGCTTGTGATATTGCTGTGGGTGTTGATGGTGAATATAGAATATTAGAGTGTGCTACTGCCTTTGCAGCATTTCCTTATATTAGAGATTGGATTGGTCAGTATTTAATGCACAAATTTAGCGAGGGAAGATTCCCTATGCCAAATATTCCTCTATATAACTGGGAAGAGCTTGGTAAAATGGATAGTTCTATCCTTAGAACACTTCGTTATCTTACATTTGGTAAATATACACCAAGTAGTGATGGTGATTACTTTATGGATAAAAAGAGATTAGATAAGATTAGTGGAGAGTCTCATATTCATACGCTAGATAATCTATATCCAATGATGATAACAGAAGATAGAAACTATGAAGAGTGGCCAAGTGAGAAGTGGAACTATCAAGATAATCATAAATTAAATGAAAAAGTACCTAGCACCAAGAAAGCTACTCAAAAAAATGATAGCGATGAGGGGCAAGAGATAGAAGAGGAGAGCATAGAACTTACATTAGATGCAATCTCTAATATACTTCTTAATATCAAAGGATTAGGTGCTAAAAAGCTTAAATCTATAATAGAGGGATACTCTTTAGTAGAGATTATAGAGATATTAGAAGATGATAGCAAAAGATTTAAAAAAGAGTTGAAATGGTTCAATAAAAACTTTGCTAAAAAAATAAATAGTGATTGGCAAGAGTTTAAAAATAGTCTATAGTGATATTTGGGTGGTATCCTTTATGGATTACCATCTAAAATAGGATTTTTTATTTATCTTTAAATACAGTAGAAATAATGTTATGTTAAGACATTACATATTTATAAGTCTATACTAAATATCTTTTAGATATACTAATTTTTATCTATATAACTTAGGGAAATAATGAAATTAAAATCAATTTTTACAAATGGGGTAGGGATACTTGCTTCTAGGATATTAGGCTTTGTTCGTGATATGCTTATGGCTTCTGTATTGGGGGTAAATATATTTTCTGATATATTTGCTATTGCCTTTAAAATTCCAAATCTTTTTCGTCGTATTTTTGGAGAAGGGGCTTTTGTACAAAGCTTTATGCCATCATTTGTAGCTTCTAAAAATAAAGGGGTATTTGCTACTGCTATAGTATTAAGATTTTTACTCTTTATTATATTAGCTTCACTACTTGTCAATCTATTTGCTCCATATCTTACCAAAACTATTGCTATTGGATTTGATGATGCTACTATTGCTTTGGCATCTCCATTGGTTGCTATTAACTTTTGGTATTTAGATTTGATATTTTTAGTTACATTTTTAGCCACACTATTACAATATAAAGAACACTTTGCCACTACGGCATTCTCCACGACACTATTAAATATATCTATGATAAGTGCATTGATAATTTATGCCAAAGAATCCCCTCAAATGATAGTTTATGGACTTAGTATATCTGTGGTGGTTGGTGGGGTTTTACAGCTTATTGCTCATTTGATTGCTATTAAGAGATTTGGCTTAGATAAATTATTGATTGGTGGTTGGAGATATAGAGCCAAAAAAGATATAAAAGATGATACCAAAAAATTTAATTCCCAATTTTTTCCTGCCATTATTGGTAGTTCTACGGCTCAAATATCGGCATTTTTAGATACTATGATGGCTTCATTTTTGATTACTGGTTCTATATCATATCTATATTATGCCAATAGAGTATTTCAATTACCACTTGCCCTTTTTGCTATTGCCACAGCTACGGCACTGTTTCCTACTATATCTAAAGCTATTAAAAATAGTGATGAAACTAAGGCATATCAAAACCTATCAAAAGCATTTTGGATATTATCTTTTACTTTGGGCTTCTCTTTAATTGGTGGTGTTGTATTTAGTGAAGCTATTATATGGCTTCTCTTTGAGAGAGGGGAGTTTAGTAGTATTGATACAATAGAGAGTGCTAAGGTATTAATGGCATATATGGTTGGATTATTACCTTTTGGATTGGCTAAACTATTTTCTCTATTTTTATATGCTTCACATAAACAAGGACGAGCCGCGATAATATCATCAATATCATTGGTCATAAATCTAATATTTTCATTAATCTTAATGAGATATATTGGTGCTATGGGATTAGCATTGGCTTCAAGTATTGGTGGGTGGATTTTGTTTATTCTTACCATTAGAGAAGTTGGTTTTGATAAGTTTAAAGTTATAATATACTCTAAATATAGTATATATTTTATATTATCAATGAGTGGATTTATAGTTATATCTATTTGGATAAATAGTATTATTAAAGGTTTTATATAATGTTAAATGAGTTAAAAGATAAAAAGGTATTATTATTAGGTAGGAGTACTCTTTTTAGTGATATAGAGATAATCAATTTTCTATCTAATTATAATATAGATTCAAGTAGAGATTTTAGCCAAGAGCTTGATGTGATTATAGAGAGTCGCAGTATCAACCCAATAGAGGATAATATATCAAATGATGCTTATGATAGAGGTATTAAGATATATAAACTTCATAAACTAGAAGAGGAGATGAGTAGATTATTAGACGAAAATTCTACTCTTATGGCTATTAAATTAGGTAGTGATATGGATAGATTAGATAGACTTTTATCCAATGAGTATATTAGTGATAATCTTTTTATAAAGCTTTTAAATATATATGAGTGGGAAGAGAGTGAATTTGGAGATAGTAGTAGAGATAGAGATATATTTATCCATACCCTTACACGATTTCTACATATCAAAACAAATGAAAGAGATTTATTATACTCACCACTAAGTCTATTAAAGCTTATCAAAGAGAGTGATAACCCAGAGCTATTATTAGCTTTAATATCATTTCCAAAAGTATCATTTCTACAAAAAAATAGAAGCAAACTCACAATAAAAGAGGCAATAGCCCAAAGCCCATATATTGATAAAAAGATTACAAAAAAACTATTAAGCTTCAAAGATAATCATATAGATTTCTTTTTGGCATCAAATCCTAATATTTCACTTGATATATTAAACTTTTTATATGATAAAAATATAGATGATATTAATAGAGCATTAGCATCTAATATATCTATTGATAATAAACTCTTTATTAAACTATTAGAAAAAGAGCCAGATATTTTACTTCAATATCAACCAATAAATTTAGATAGATATAACCTTGCATTTGGTGAGGCTAAAGCCATCACTTCCGATAAAATTTTATCTATCAATAAACTATTAGAACCAAAAGTAATTGAGATATTAGTTTCTAAGGACATAGAAGATGTAGATAATAATATTTTATTAAATTATAATATATCACAAGAGATAATAGAGAAAATATATAATAAACAAAACCCATCTCTATATAAAAATATAGCATTAAATCCATCTACACCCATAGATATTTTAGAAAAATTATATAAGATAAATAGCTATGATATAAATATAAGACTATCGTATAATACCTCAACACCTCATCAAATATTAGAAAAACTATTTGAGTTAGATGATTTTGAAATATCAAAAGGATTAGCATCAAATGAGAGTTTGGATATAGAGCTTTTAAATATACTTAAAATTGATACAAGACTTAGAAATGAACTTACATCTAATCAAAAATTTGTAGATTCTATTAGTAGGAATTTGGGGTTATAAGGATAATAGTGTTAAATACATATAATATATTAATAATTGGTTCTATACTTTTTATTTTTAAAGGTTTATTAGTTTTAATAAGTTTAAAAGTGATTAGATTAATTTGTTCTCTTAAAACCGAACCTACCAAAAATAGGATATAATATCATCAAAAATAATTTAAAGGAAATATCATAAAAGCATTTGAAAAATTAAATCTTCATCCAGATATTATAAAAGCATTGAAATATGAGAAGTTTGAACAGACTACGGCTATTCAGAATAAGGTTATTCCATTGGCTTTGAAAGGGGTGGATATTCTTGGGGCTTCTAAGTCTGGTACTGGGAAAACGGCATCTTATCTATTGCCACTTCTTAATAGGTTGCAAAAGGTGGTTAAGAGTGAGCATAAGGTTATTAGGGCGTTGATTATTGTACCTACTATTGAATTAGCTGACCAAGTATCTCGTAATATAAGTGCTTTTGGTAAGTATTTAAATATTAAAAGTATTAAGATTCAAGGTGGTTCTCCTAAAAGTATTCAGATTGATAAGCTCTCTTATGGGTGTGATATAGTTGTGGCTACACCTGGGAGGCTTCAAGATTTTATTAAAAATAAGAAGATTAATCTATCTAATGTAAATACTGTTATTTTAGATGAGGCAGATACAATGCTTGATCTTGGGTTTTTAGCAGAGATAAAGGCGATTTTAAGCCACTGTAAGCAACCTCGTCATACAATGTTATTTTCTGCTACTATATCTCAAAATATCAAAAAGCTTGGTAAAGAGTTTTTAAATAAACCTGCTATTGTAGAGGTGAGTGATAGACGAGATGTGGTAGATATGATTAATCATAAAGCTTATAAGGTAGATAAAAATAGAAAAGCTGAATTAACTACAAAATTAATAGAAAATTTTGGAGCTAGTCAAATTTTACTTTTTGCTAGTTCTAAAATATCGGCTAATAAAATTTATGAGTATCTTCAAAATAAAAAGATAAGAGTATCTATTATTCATGGAGATATTAAAAGAGGTGATAGAGCCAAATCATTAGGTCTTTTAAAAAATGGTAAAACACAAGTATTGGTGGCTACTGATATTGCTGCAAGAGGGATTGATATAAAAGAGTTGCCATTAGTTATCAATTATGATTTACCCCAATTAACAGATGATTTTACCCATAGAGTAGGGCGAACGGGTAGGGCAAATCATAAAGGTATGGTTATATCTATTCTTACAACTAGAGAGTATAGAGCTTTTAGTAAGATTGAGAGAGATTTAAAACTAAGTATCAAAAGAGAGGTCTATAAAGGTTTTGAACTTACAGATACTCAACCAAGACAGACTCAACCCAAAAAGAAATCTCTTATAGAGAAAAAGGGTGGTTTTGACTTTCATAAAAAAAGAGTAGAAAAAAGAAAAAGAAAAAATAGTAATATAAAAGATATAAAGAGAGGTAGAAAGTAACTATTTTATAATCTTTAGGTATAATTATGCCAAAATTAAACAAGGAGACTTGATTGTCAATTATATCTTATAAAACTATAAAAAATATACTATTTAAACTAGAACCTGAAACAGCTCATACAATAGCTGGTTTTGGGCTTGGTACTCTCTCTACAATAAGAGCATTAAAAAAACATTATAAAAAAATATATTTCAATTCTAATCCCATATTAAAACAGAATATTTTAGGAATGGAGTTTAATAATCCTGTGGGGCTTGGTGCAGGATTTGATAAAAATGGAGATTATATTGATTCTATTATAGCATTAGGTTTTGGATATACAGAGGTTGGTACAGTTACACCTAAACCTCAACTTGGAAATGATAAACCACGGCTATTTAGATTAGTAGAAGATGAATCTATTCAAAATGCTATGGGATTTAATAATAAGGGTTCGGATTATTTAATAGAAAATGTCAAACAAAATCAAAAAGAGTATCCATTAGGTATTAATATTGGTAAAAATAAACTTACACCAGAAGATAAAGCCTTAGATGATTATGAATTCTTACTCAAAGAGCTAGAGAGTTATAGTGATTATCTTGTAATTAATATCTCATCTCCAAATACCCCTGGACTTAGAGATTTACAAAATGAAGAGTTTATTACGGCTCTATTTAAGATGGCAAAAGATATTACAAGCAAACCAATATTTCTAAAAATTGCTCCTGATATGACAAGTGATGATGCTATTAATCTATGTGGTGTAGCGATTAAAGCAGGGGCAAGTGGGATTATAGCTACAAATACAACTATTGATTACTCTCTTACTCCTAATGCCAAAGATTTTGGTGGAATATCAGGAAAGTTACTCAAAGAAAAAAGTTTTAGACTTTTTGAAGCAATAGCAAAAGAGTTTTATAGCAAAACTATTTTAATCTCTGTTGGTGGGATTGATAGTGCAGAAGAGGCATATCGTAGGATAAAAGCAGGGGCTTCACTTATTCAAGTATTTAGTATGCTAATATATAGAGGACCAGAGCTTATTAGAGAGATTAATGATGGATTAGTAGAGTTAATCAAAGAAGATGGATATGAGAATATCACTCAAGCAATTGGCGTAGATAGAGAAAATGATTAATAAATTTGTACTATTAATATTTATAATAACAGGAGTTTCAATGGCTAGTTCGTTACCAAAACATTATACTAAAACATTAGATAACGGCTTAGAGGTGGTAGCGATACCTATGGATAATCATTCAGGGGTAATTACAACTCAAATTTATTATAAAGTTGGTAGTGGTGATGAGATAATGGGCAAAAGTGGTATTGCTCATATGTTGGAACATTTAAGCTTTAAATCAACTAAGAAGATGAAAGCAGGTCAGTTTGATGAGATAGTCAAATCAATGGGGGCAAATAATAACGCCTCTACAAGTTTTGATTATACATCGTATTATATTAATTCAACGGCAAAGCATCTTCCAAGAAGTTTGGAACTATTTGCAGATATGATGGATGGATTACTACTCAAAGATGATGAGTTTCAAAAAGAGAGAGATGTAGTAGCAGAAGAGAGAAGATGGAGAACAGATAATCAACCAACTGGTTATCTATACTTTAGACTGTTTAATATTCACTATACATATCACTCATATCACTGGACACCAATTGGATTTATGGATGATATAAAAAATTGGAAAATAGATGATATTAGAGAGTTTTATCAAAGCTATTATTCGCCAAATAATGCTATTATAGTTGTAGCAGGTGATATTGATAAAGATATAGTATTCAAAGAGGCAGAGGCTAAATTTGGAGATAAGAAAAAAAGCAATGTAAGGGAACTACACTTCAAAGAACCCAAAATAGATGGAAGCAAAAGAGCGATTTTGCACAAAGATAATAACTCTCTTGATATTATAGCTATTGCATACCCTATACCAAACTTTGAACATAAAGACCAAGTAGGATTGGGTGCTATTACAGAGATTTTGAGTAGTGGAAAGAGTGGTAAATTATATAAAAAGCTAGTTGATGAGAAAAATATGGTAAATCAAGTATATGGGTATAATATGGATTTAAAGAGTAGTGGGATATTTCTATTTTTAGCTGTATGTAATCCAAATATAAAAGCCGAAGATGTAGAGAAAGAGATATTAGAAGAGATAGAAAAGATTAAAAAAGGCTCTATCTCACAAGAGGAGTTAGATAAAGTAAAAATCAATACAAAAGCTGATTTTATATACTCTATTGAGCGTTCTCATAGTGTAGCAGGAATATTTGGTTCTGCTTATGCCAAAGGAAATATTAAACCTTTACTTGAATATGAAGAAAAATTTGATAAAATTACAACCAAAGATATAACTGCTATCGCAAATAGATATTTTGATAACAATATATCAACAACAATAATACTTAGGAGTAGTAAATAATGGGTTTCAAAGTTACGGGTGCAACAACGGCACTAATTACACCATTTAAAAATAATAAATTAGATGAAGCAACTTATGCCAAACTAATAGAGAGACAAATCAATAATGGAATTGATGCTATATGTCCAGTAGGTACAACAGGCGAGAGTGCAACTCTTAGTCATGATGAGCATAAGAGATGTATAGAGATTGCTGTAGAGGTAGCCAAAGGTACAACTACAAAGGTTTTAGCAGGAGCAGGAAGTAATGCAACTAGTGAAGCGATAGATATAGCAAAACATGCTCAATCTTGTGGAGTAGATGCGATATTTTCAGTTAGTCCATATTATAATAAACCATCACAAGAGGGATTGTATCAACACTACAAAGCAATAGCAAACTCTGTTGAAATTCCTGTAATGCTATATAATGTACCAGGTAGGACAGGTGTAGATATATCAGCAGATACTCTAATAAGACTATTTGATGATGTAGAGAATATTTATGGAGTCAAAGAGGCTACTGGTTCTATTGAGAGAACTATAGAGATTTTATCTAAACGACCAGAGATAGCTCTATTATCTGGAGATGATGCTATTGATTATGCTATATTGGCTAATGGTGGAGCAGGTATTACATCTGTAACAGCAAACTTATTGCCTGATTTAAAATCAGAGTTAGTCCATACTGCTCTAAAAGGGGATTTCAAAAAATCAAAAGAGATTAATGATATGTTATACCCTATTAATAAAGTGCTTTTTTGTGAAAGTAATCCAATACCAATTAAAGCATCTATGTATATAGCAGGTTTAATTGATACATTAGAGTATAGATTACCATTAGTACCACCAAGTTTAGAGAATATGAAAAAGATTGAAGAAATTATGAAAAATTATAATATTGTAGGAGCGTAAGATGTCAGATATGAGAGGTAAAGTAGCAGTAGTTACTGGTGCAACAAAGGGAATTGGAAAAGCAATTATTACAAAATTTGCTAGTGAGGGTGTAAATGTAGCATTTACATATAATAGTAATGAAGAGGTAGCTAATGAAATAGCTAATGATTTAATGGAAAAATATGGTATCAAAGCAAAAGCTTATCCATTAAATATTTTAGAATTAGATGGATTTAAACCTCTATTTTTAGAGATTGATAAAGATTTTGATAGAGTTGATTTCTTTATATCAAATGCTATGATTTATGGTCGTCCTGTGGTTGGTGGATATGGTAAATTTATGAAGCTTCGTCCTGCTAAAGGGTTGCAAAATATCTATACTGCTACTGTTGGTGCATTTGTAAGAGGTTCACAAGAGGCTGCTGTGAGAATGCAAAAAGTTGGAGGTGGTGCGATTGTAACAATGAGTTCTACTGGAAATAGAATTTATATTGGCAATTATGCAGGTCATGGTACAAATAAGGCTGCTGTTGAGGCTATGAGTAGATATGCTGCTGTTGAATTAGGGGAAATGAATATTAGAGTAAATGCTGTAAGTGGTGGACCAATTGATACAGATGCCTTGAAAGCCTTTACAAACTATGAAGAGGTAAAAGCAGAAACAATTGCTAGAAGTGCTGTAAATAGAATGGGACAACCTGAAGATATAGCAGGAAGTGTATATTTCTTATGTACTGATGAGGCTGGTTGGATTACTGGTCAGACTTTGGTTGTTGATGGTGGGACTACTTTTAGATAGTAGATAAAATATGAAAATAGAAGCCAAAAAAGATAATATATTTACAACCAAAAAAGATAAAAAGTTTGAGTTTGATGAGTCGGTGGCTTCTGTTTTTGATGATATGCTTAGTCGTTCAGTTCCATTTTATAATGAAAATAGCTCTTTGATTATCTCTTTGATACTTCAACGAGAGAGAGATTGTTTGAGAGTATTGGATTTAGGGAGTTCTACGGCTAAGTTTTTATTAGAACTCAATAGTAAAAAAAGTACAGATTTAATTCTAAAAGGGATTGATAACTCCCAAGCGATGCTAAATCGTGCCAAAGCAAAATGTCAAGCTTTTGGGGCAGATATAGAACTTGCTTATGGAGATATTCTAAATTATCCCTACAAAAATGAAGATATTATAGTGGCTAACTATACAATGCAGTTTATTCGCCCAATGCAGAGGATTAAACTTGTAGAAAAAATTGCTAAATCACTTAATGATAATGGTATTTTTATATTCTCAGAAAAAGTTGTATTTGATGATGTGATATTAGATAAAGATATTATAGATATATATTATAAATATAAATCATCACAAGGTTATAGTCAATATGAGATTTCTCAAAAGAGAGAAGCCTTAGAAAATATACTAATACCTTTTACAATTCAAGAGAATATTAAAATGTGTTTAGATGGTGGATTTAAACAGGTAAATACTCTATTTCAATGGGGTAATTTTGTAACTTTTATAGCTAAGGTATAGATATGATAATAACAAGAAATATAGAAGAGTTTAATCAAGCAAGAGGCAACCTCTCTAATAGTATAGGATTTGTACCAACTATGGGTGCTTTGCATGAGGGACATATATCTTTGATTAAACAAGCACAAGAAGATAATGATATTGTAATTGTATCTATTTTTATAAATCCTACTCAATTTTTGGAGGGTGAAGATTTAGAGACTTATCCAAGAAGAGAGCAGGGTGATATTGAGATATGTAAAAGAGCAGGGGTGGATATACTCTTTATGCCTAATATTTCTGATATGTATAGTAGTGATGAGCTTAAAATTTTAGCCCCATTAAAAGCAGGTTATATATTAGAGGGAGAGTCAAGGGCAGGGCATTTTGATGGAATGCTTCAAATTGTAATGAAACTTCTTAATCTTGTAAATCCTACAAAAGCATACTTTGGCAAAAAAGATGCTCAACAACTATCATTAATTAAAAAAATGGTAAAAGATTATTTTATAAGAGTTGAGATAGTTGCTTGTAATATTATTAGAGATAATCAAGGATTGGCTCTAAGTAGTAGAAATATATATCTAAATCCATCTCAAAAGATAACAGCACTTAAATTATCAAACTCTCTTAATGTAGCTGTCAAATCTATTTGGCAAGGTGAGTTAGAGGTTGATAAGATTAAAGATATTATGGTAAATGTACTTGATGGTGTTACAAAAATAGAGTATGTAGAGATAGTAGATTATGAGTTTAGGGCAATTGATAAGATAAAGATTAATAATACAATTATTTTGGTAGCTTGTTTTGTAGGTGATACAAGACTTATTGATAATATTTGGATTTAGAGATGATAAAAAAGTTTTTTTTATTTATAATAAATGGGTTATTTAATTTAACTATTTTAGCCATAGTTAGTGCTGTTTTTTATCTAAACTTACCAGTAGAAAGTAAAGGTACGATAGAGATACCAAAAGGTTCTGTTGGCAAAATTATTAGATATCTTACTAACAAAGGGTATAATTTATCAATTATAGATAGATATATATTACTAGCCATTGGTACTCCTAAGAGTGGTTGGATAAATATGCCAAAAGCCAAAATGAATAGAGTAGAGTTTTTGACATATCTTACCAATGCTAGGTACTCTATCGATAAGATTAAGCTTATCCCAGGGGAGACGCTATATATATTTTTTAATAATATTGCAAAAGAGTTAAACTTAGATGCCCAAAAACTATGGCATAATTATAAAAACTTATCACCATATCAAGAAGGTGGGATATATCCTGATACTTATCATATCCCCAAAGGAATTAAAGAGAAAAAATTAATAGAATTTTTGGTAAGAGAGAGTAATAAAAAATATCAAAAAATATACTCTAAATATACCAAAGGCAATGATTTCAATACAACAACTTTTAATACAATCCTTACCATAGCATCTATTATTCAAAAAGAGGCAGGAGATAATCAAGAGATGCCAATAGTAGCATCTGTAATATATAATAGAATATCCAAAAATATGCCACTTCAAATGGACGGTACTCTTAATTATGGTAAATACTCTCATATCAAAATCACACCCAAAAGAATAAAAGAGGATAATACAACATTTAATACATATAGACACAAAGGTATCCCAAATTATCCCGTAGCAAGTACATCTATAGAGGCTATAAAATCAGCTATTAATCCAAGTGTAACTAAATATCTATATTTTATGAAAAATAGTAAAGGAGGGCATGATTTTGCTACTTCTTATAGAAAGCATAAAAGAAACATCAAAAAGAGTAGAGTAGGGGGCTTATAAGCTACCTTATAGATATATTAAATATATCAACTACCAATAACACCAATATCAAAACCAATTCCTGCTACTTCTCCTCTATATCCACCATATATTGAAGTTTTAGGAAGGTCATCAAAACTACCATTTGAAGCCAAAACACCTAATTATCAGCGACCACAAAAGAGTAGGGTACATCTTTGATCGGTGCTTTCGTGGGAAAGCACCCTACATTATAAATAAAATTTACTATCTCTCAATAGCCACAACCCCACCTCGTACTACCTCAACAGGACTAAATCTCTTAATCGCTTCTAAATAGTGTTTTATTCTTACTGGTTCATCTGCTACCATAGTAATTACAATATCAGGTCCTACATTTACAATTCCACCATTATATGCACCACATAAAGCTGATATATCTGCTAGTGATTCATTGGCTGAGAATTTTACTAATACCATCTCTTTTTCTACCATCTCGTCGTGTTCTGTTACTTTTAGAACTGGGATAAGTTTGTGTAGTTGTTTTGTGATTTGTTCTATTGTTCTCTTGTCGCCTTTTGTTGAGATTGTAATATGCGAGAAATTACTATCTGGAATTGGGGCTACTGTAAGAGAGTTAATATTATAACCTCTACCTGCAAAAAGTGCTGTTACTCTAGCAAGGACAGAACTTTCGTTCATAACTATTACAGAAATTACTCTTCTTATATTTTCCATTATTAATCCTTGTGTTCTAATATCATATTATATAAAGCACCACCAGCTGGAACCATAGGAAGTACATTTTCTAATCTATTGATTGAAACATTAATAAATGCTACTCTATCTTGCTTTATGGCATCTTTGATAGCATTATCAAATTCCTCTTTTGTCGTTACATCATATCCTATTCCACCACAAGACTCTGCTAATGCTTTGAAATTTGGCTGATATGATAGGTCTGTAGATGAGTATCTTTTTTCATAAAAGAATGTCTGCCATTGTCTTACCATACCTAGATAGTTATTGTTTAAGATTAGGTTTATTACTGGGATTTTATACTCTGATGCTGTTACAAGTTCTTGCATATTCATTAGAATTGAACCATCTCCAGTAATATTAATTACAGTTTTTTCAGGACACCCCTTTTTTGCACCAAGAGCAGCAGGAAAACCAAAGCCCATTGTTCCAAGTCCTCCGGAGTTTATCCACTGTCTTGCTCTATCAAATGGGTAGTGTTGGGCTGCCCACATTTGGTGTTGTCCTACATCAGAGGTGATAATTGCATCTTCTCCTACAAGTTTTCCAATTCTCTCAATAGCCCATTGAGGTTTGATTATCTCATCGCTATCTTGATATGATTGAGGGTGTAGGTTATTATAGTTATCTAAAATATTTCTCCAATCCTCATATTTAGCAGTATCTACTCTATCTTTGATTTGGGCGATTAAACTCTCTACAACATTTTTAATATCACCAACGATAGGGTAATCTACATCTACTAATTTACCAATATTAGCAGGGTCTATATCTACATGTATTACTTTGGCATATTTTGCAAATTCTGATAACTTTCCTGTTACTCTATCATCAAATCTTGCACCTAGAGAGATAACTAAATCCGTTTCGCTCATTGCCATATTTGATGAGTAGTTACCGTGCATTCCTAGCATTCCCAAAAGTAAAGGGTTAGAATGCCCCATTACACCTCTTGCCATTAGTGTTTCAACGGCTGGTATTTGAGTAATTTTGGCAAACTCTTTTACATCAACACTCGCATTACTAAGGACTGTACCACCACCGATATATAAAAGTGGCTTTTTAGCTTCTAATATAGCTTCAACTGCTTTTTTAATTTGTCTATTATTACCTTTGCAAGATGGCTTATATGTAGGAATTTCTACCTCTGTTGGATAGATAAACTCTCCAAACTCTGCTGTAATATCTTTTGGAATATCTACTAATACAGGGCCGGGTCTGCCACTTCTTGCAATATAAAATGCCTCTTTTAATATTCGTGGTAAATCACTTAATTCTCTTACAAGGTAATTATGCTTTGTACAAGGGCGACTTATACCCACTGCATCTATCTCTTGAAATCCATCAGTACCTATAAATGCTAATGGTACTTGTCCTGAAATTACAACTAAAGGGATAGAGTCCATATATGCTGTAGCAAGTCCTGTAACTGCATTAGTAAATCCAGGCCCACTTGTAACCATAGCTACACCAACTTCTCCAGTAGCTCTTGCATATCCATCTGCTGCATGAACACTTGCTTGTTCATGACGGTTTAAGATATGCTCAAACCCATCTTGTTTATATATCTCATCATATACATTCATGATAGCACCACCAGGGTAACCAAATACGGTCTTAACACCCTCGGCGATTATCGCTTCACAAACCATCTGAGCACCATTTATTTTCATGGCTTCACTCCGTTATTAAGAATTTTTATTGATTATATCAAAAAAAGATTATAGTTTCATTACAGAACCTAAGATATTATCAATATAATAATTATCAAAGATTATTTAGATAAAATATTGTAAAAGTATTTTGGGGTGTCAATGATTTTTTATCAACCAACTAATGGTTACTGTTATAATAGTGATTCAATTTTTTTATATCAATTTATATCGGCTTTTAAGATTAAAGGTGAGTTACTTGATGTTGGTTGTGGGGTAGGGGTCTTATCAGGGCTACTAGGAAGAGATTTTGATATTGATATAACAGTTATTGATAAACAACGATTTATGCTCAATTATGCCAAAAAGAATTTTGAGATAGCATCACAAGGTGTAAATGCTTGTTTGGGTGATTTTGTAGATTATAAGTTTGATAAACAATTTGATTTTATTGTCTCTAATCCTCCATTTTATAGTAGTAGCGTTACACAAAGTAACAATGAAAATATTAATATAGCTAGATATTCTCATCATTTACCTATAAAAGAGTTTATTAATAAAGTAAAAAAGCTACTTAAACCAAGAGGTTGGTTTATATTTTGTTATGATGCTAAACAGATAGATTTGTTACTCTATTATTTAAAAAAGTCAAATATTAATCCTGAGGTTATAGAGTTTGTATATTCCAAGATTGATAGAGAGTCTAAGCTTGTAATGATAGCTTCAAGAAACGGTTCTAAATCTCAAACTAAAATAAATCCACCATTTATAGTTTTGGATAGTGAAAATAGATACCAAGAAAAAGCGTTAAAGGCGTTTGAGATGGCAGATACATATAGTATAAAGGGTGAATTTAGTGAATAGTATAATAACTAAAGAGGGTTATAATTTTGGGTTTGAAGAGAGTGAGTGTAGTAGGTGTAATGGGTTTTGTTGTAGAGGAGAGAGTGGGTATATTTGGATTAACTTTAATGAGATAGAAAAGTTAGCAGAGTATTTAGAGATAAGTAGGGAGGAGTTGGCTATAAAGTATCTTAAAAAAGTAAAGCATAGATACTCTATAATAGAGAAGCAACTAGGGGTTGATGATTATGCTTGTATATTTTTTGATGAAACTCTAAATAGATGTGGTATTTATGAGGCTCGTCCAAATCAGTGTAAGACATTTCCATTTTGGCAACAGTTTAAAAATGATAAAGAGGGGGTATCTAAAGAGTGTCTAGCTATAAGATAATAATATTATGGTTTCTATCAATTAATATTTTTGCTATTGAACTCTCTAAATATGAGAGAGAGCAGTTTAATAGTATGAGTGAAGATGGATTGATAGTTTCAGCAATTTTTTATGAGTATAATGAAGATTATATATCATCTCAAAAATACTACTCTTATCTATATAATAAGACTCTAAAAGATGAGTACCTTTATCATGAGGTAGCAAATAGTATATCTACTCATATTGATTTAGATAGAAATATTGTAGCTATGGAAAATATGAAAGATAGATACCCAGATAATCTAAAACCAAAAAGATTATTAGTATCACTCTATATGAGCAATGAGGAGTATTATAAATCAAAATCTATGAGTAATCAACTATTAGAGTATTCTCAAAGTGTAAATGATTTGGAATTTGTAGCAAATACTTATCTATATCTACAAGAGAGAGATTATGCTATTAAACTACTTGATAAAGCGTATAATAAAAACTTTGATGAGAATATTATTCTTAGAATTGTATCTATATTAGTCTCTGATAATAAAATCAAAGAATCTATCAAAAGATTAGAGACACATAGAATAATGTATAATAATAGTGTAAGTAGTGATTTAATCAAATCACTTATTAATCTATATGCCTCTATTGATGATAGCAAAAATTTGGCAAAGGTTTATAGGGAGTTATATATTAGCTACGAACCTACGATAGAACACCGAGAAAATATGATAGAAATTTATATCACTCTTAATATGTTTAATGATGCTATAGAGTTTTTGGAGACTTATGGAGATGATGAGGTATCTTCATTAGAGACTCTATATGGATTATATAAAAAAGTAAATAGTACAAATAAAGCTTTGGATATAGCATCTAAAATATATGATAAGCAAAAGAGTCCTAAATGGTTGGCAGAGATGGGGATATTGATTTTTGAGACTTCTAAAAATGATAAAGTAAAAATAGATAAAATGAAAGATTATTTTGAAAGAGCATTGAAATTAGGGGTAAATGATAGCTTATATCTTAATTTCTATGGATATACTCTAATAGATTTGGATTTAGATTTAGATAGAGGGATAAGCCTTGTCAAACAAGCATTAGAAGTACAACCAAATAATGCCTACTATTTAGATTCTCTTGCATGGGGATATTACAAAAAAAATCAGTGTAAAAAAGCATATAATACATTTCAAAAGATAATCTCTCTATATGGTAAATTAGAAGATGATATCAACCAACATCTTAAAAAGATTGAAGATTGTAAAGAGTTAGATTGATATTTAACTCTTTAGTAATCTTGATATTTTAGCCTGTATTTTAAGCCATATTTTATGCTCAATAGCAGGAAAACCTGCATAAGTATTACTCCCTTTAAGACTTTTTGTTACTCCACCTTTTCCTGCAATTGTACTAAACTCTCCAATATGTAGATGTCCTGCACTTGCACTTTGCCCACCCATTATTATATTTCTACCTGTTGTTGTACTACCTGCTAATCCTACTTGTCCTGCTAATAGTGAGTTTTCTCCAACTATACAGTTATGAGCGATATGTACTAGATTATCTAGTTTGCTACCTTGTGAGATGATAGTAGCATCAAATATACCTCTATCAATAGCACAATTTGCACCAATCTCTACATCATTTTCTATGATTACATTGCCATTTTGATATATTTTAATATGTTTGCCATCTTTGGTATGTGCAAATCCATATCCATCACTACCAATTACACTACCGCTATGAATAATAATATTTTGACCAATTATAGAGTGGTGATATATACTTACATTAGAGTATATTACTGTATTATTACCAATTACCACATCATCACCAATATAACTATTAGCTAAGATCACTACATTATCACCAACAGTTACATTATCACCAAATCCAACACTACCATCAATATCACAATTCCTACCAACACTAACAATAGGAGGGGCTGATGGATTAGATATTTTATGAGCAAATAATTTAGATGCTAAAGCCAACTTTAAATAAGGCTCATCTGTAATAAGTGCAATAGTTTTTGAGGGTAGGGCGTCTGCATATTGAGATGATACCAAAACTACCCCTGCTTCTGTATTTTTCAAATCATTTAGATATTTAGGAGAATTAAAAAAGCTTAGAGTTGATGATGATGCTTTTGATAGAGTATGAATTGAATCTATAGTAATATCATTTCCAATAAATTCTATATCTAATAGTGATGAGATTTGAGAAAGTTTGTATTTCATTTTAATTATCCTTATATTTTATTGTTTAATTATACCATTTTAATAATAAATTACTTTATATTAACATAATATATATTCTCTTTAAAATATATCTATTTATAAATGCCCTATTTTATGCTATAATCTTACTATGAATATATATAATAAATTTGATAATTATGCTCACTACTTTGTATCTACAAAAGATATTAATATACCATACCAAAATAGTCTAGCTTTACATACAAATCAAAATCCTACTAAGATAATCCAAAATAGAGTTAATCTTAATCTTCCAAAGGGTTTAAACTTTATTGTAGCTAATCAGACACACTCTAGTAATATCCAAATTATAAAAGATAATTTATCTAAGGGTTGGAGCGATGAAAAAAGTGCTATTAAAGATTGTGATGGATTGATAACTAATTTAGAGAATGTGGGGCTTTGTATCCTTACTGCTGATTGTGTCCCTATTTTGATATATGATAAAGCCAATAGAGTTATATCTGCTATTCATGCTGGTTGGAGAGGCACAAAGGATAATATAGTAAAAAATGCTATATCTCAAATGATAATGAATTTCAATTCTAAAATAGAGAGTATTGAGGTTTTTATAGCACCATCAATTAGAGATTGCTGTTATGAGATAGATTGGGAGGTGGCAAAATATTTTGATACTTATACTCAAAAGAGTGGTAAGTATATGTTGGATTTAGCCAATATAAATGCTTCTAAATTAATTGATATGGGGATAAAAAGCTCTAATATTCAAATATCTCCTATATGTACATCTTGTAGTAGTGATAAATTCTTCTCATATCGCAAAGAGAGAGGTTGTGATGGTAGGTTTATGAGTATAATATGGCTAAATAAGAGCTAATAAGCCCCCTACTTTGCTTTTGTCTATTTATAGGTAGTTGATATATTTAATATATCTATAAGGTAGCTTATAAGCCCCCTACTCTACTCTCCCGACTTCGCCCCAAAAAGCACTACACCCCCCCCTGCCTACCGAGTTTTCCTAAAAAATCTAGGCACTACAAATCACAATTTACCCAAGATATAAGGGGTTAAAGAGTGCTTAACCTCCATAATATTATAAATCTTCTTAGCATCTAGCTTAATCTTAGAGGGAATAATATACTTAATCTTCTTCTCCTTATCATAAACAATTGACTTTTGAACATTAAGAAGTA
>Ga0256842_1000919_pt1 | contig 25277 bp, 24 predicted proteins | sample 4559240metaG_FD_185973 | JGI IMG/M metagenome (GOLD analysis project Ga0256842, IMG submission 185973) | Hydrothermal vent microbial communities from Guaymas Basin, Mexico - 4559-240 | ecosystem: Environmental > Aquatic > Marine > Hydrothermal vents | place: Mexico: Guaymas Basin | collected... | reverse complement strand
GAAGATGAAAAATTAGTTATTAAAGAAGATGAAAAATCTTTATCAAAAAATGATGCTTTACTCTCCTTGCTAAAAAATGATGATAAAGATTTAAAAACTAAAGATTTAGAGATTAATCCAAAAGTTATGGAATCAATTTCAGACAAATTAACCGTTAAAGAGGTTAAAAGTCTGATTATTGAAGCTAAACAATACTTAAAATCAAAAATTACACAAACAGAAGCTTTCAAAAAATCTGAAATTAAAGAACTTCCTAAAACATTGAAAGGTCTAGTATCTGTTGCTAAAAAACTTAATGTTGATTTGTCAAAAATCACTATTGAAGAGATTCAATCTAAAGAGATAAAACCTAAACAAAGTTTAAATATACTTGAGCCTGTTACTAAAAAAGATATAAAAACTCCTTTAAATTTAAATGTGAAAACTAAAAAAATACAAAATAATATAAATAATATTAAAACTACTGAAGAACAAATAAAACTTCCAAAAGATATATTAACACAACCAATTTTTCAAGAAAAATTTGTTAATAAAAAAGAATTTTCAACTGCTGAATTGATACAAGCTCGTGAAACAAAAGAGTTTAAAGTGGAAAAAAAAACAACAACAACAAATAAAGCTGATGAAACTCTAAGAATGCTCCTTAGTGGAGATAAAGTGGAGAAAAAAACAGTTAGCTTAAATCCTGATATATCAGTAGCATCTGCTAAAGTTATTGCTCCAGAGATGAAAAGTGAAATGACAAAAGGTCTTGAATCATTACTACATATAGAACCAAGTGAATCAAACTCTAAAACTGAAAGCCTAATAACTACACATAAAGCAGACTCTTTAGAATTAAAACTAAATGAAGCTAAACAGATGGTAAAATATTTATCACAAGATGTTAAACAAGCTATAGATGATTATAAATCACCATTTACTAGAATAAAAGTACAATTAAACCCACAAAAATTAGGTGAAGTTGATTTAACAGTTATTCAAAGAGGTAAAAATTTAGTAGTAAACTTAAGTTCAAATAATACAGCTATAAATACATTAGCTATGAATGTAAATGAACTTAGGACACAGTTAAATAATAATGGAATAAATAATGCTACATTAAATTTTAATAACAACTCTCAAAGTGAACAACAAAGTTCATCAGGACAACAAAATAATCAAAATGAGCAAAGACAAGCTCAAAGAGAGTATAATTATTTTGATAACGAAGAACAAAATGAAGAGATTTTAAGCTCTTTAGAGATTGTAGTTCCAAGCTACGCATAAAGGATATGAAATGGCAATTAATTCTGTAGGACAAGATAGTTCGGTATATGGAGAGTATAAAGACAAATCATCAACAACAAAAGATAAAACTAAATTAGGTAAAGATGATTTTATGACTCTTATGTTGGCTGAGATGCAACATCAAGATCCAACTGAGCCTATGGATAGTGAAAAAATACTATCCCAAACTTCTCAACTTGCAACACTTGAATCTGCTGAAAATACTAACAAAGCACTAGAAGATTTATCAAAATCATTAGGCTCATCACAACAGTTTTCAACTATAGCTGCTATTGGAAAAACAGCTGATATAGGTAGTGATTCTATAAGACATGAGAAAAATAGCTCAACAACATTTGAAATCTATTTTCCAGATGATGTAAATCAAGGTAGTATTGATATAACAGATGGAAATGGGCAGGTTATGAAAACTATAGATGTTGGAACAAACCCATCTGGAGTGTATCAATTTACATGGGATGGTACCGATGGTGGAGGGAATACAGTAGATGATGGAGTATTTCATGTTAATGCTAAGTATTCAAATAGTGCAGGTGAATCAAAAGAGACAAGATTAGGCGCATACCCTATAGAATCTGTAAGATTTAATGAGGGTAAAACTATGTTAAAACTTGGTTCAAGCTATGTTTCTCTTGATAGTGTAAAAGAGATTTATTAAATATGACATTTGTTATAATCTAACACTTAAAAGGCTTTATTATGATGACTCAAGGCTTCCATACAGGTATATCTGGTATTAAAAGTTATCAAACAGCTATAGATGTAACAGCTAATAATTTAGCAAATATAAATACAGTTGGTTTCCGTGGAAACACAGCTGAATTCGCATCTTTGTTTGAAAAAACTCTAAGCACCACACATGGTAATATGACACATAATAGAGAAGATATGGGTCTAGGTGCTAGGGTAAATACTATAGCTATGACACAAGAACAAGGAAGTATCCTTCTAACAGACAAGAGTACAGATTTGGCTATCTATGGTGATGGTTGGTTTGCTGTTCAAGACAATAAAGACAGCGCCCCTCTATATACAAGAGCTGGGAATTTTACTTTTGATGCAAATAGTGATCTTGTTTTACCTGATGGTTCCCATGTTTTAGGAACTATGGGAACTAATATCACAGATGGAAAGATAACAGAAAAATTAGCAGAAGTACCATTGGCTGATGTTGAATCACAAGAACCTCTCTCTTTTCCAAAAGATTTAGTTTATCCACCTGAACCAACAACTACAGCAAGAATGATAGGTAATATTGGTACTGATGATGAAGTCAGAACAATTGGAGCAGGTGTTATAGATGCCGATGGCAATAGAAACCACTTACAGATAAAATTTACAAAAGTAGAAAATCAAACACCACCAGGTACCCAATGGAATGCGACAGCAACTGTTCAGTCACTAGATGGCAAAGATGTATATAGTAGTATAGATAAAGTTGTTGAGTTTAATGCAGATGGCTCACTTAAAAACAACCCATTTACAACCATAGACAACAGAGGTTCAGATGTTATTATAGATTTGGGAAGTGGTTATGACGGTATTGTATCAATCGCAAATGCCGATATAACATCTTCAAGTATGGCAAATGGAATTATAGGTGGTGATTTAAGAGGGTATGAGATAAATAAAAATGCAGAAGTTATAGCTACCTTTACAAATGGTGTCCAAACAAGTGTGGGTAAAATTGCAGTTTATCATTTTCAAGATGATCAAGGGTTAGATAGAATAACTGGTACAAAATTTAGAGAATCATCAAATAGTGGCAAAGCTATGTTTTTTCAAGATGCAGATGGTAAAAATGTCATAGGTACAAATATAGCAAACTATCAACTTGAAAATGCAAATGTAAGGATGGAAGTGGGGCTTACTGACCTTATCATTATGCAAAGAGCATTTGATGCAAACTCCAAATGTATAACTACAGCCGATCAGATGATGCAAAAAGCACTTCAAATGGATGCCTAAATCTAAAATTTGGAACAATTAATGCTACAATCAACCAATGAATTTACTTTTTAAGAAGTAAAAAAAAGGATTTATTATGTTAAAATCACTTTTCTCTGGTGTAGCCGGACTACAGTCTCATCAAGTTGCGATGGATGTAGAATCAAATAATATAGCAAATGTTAATACAGTAGGTTATAAATATTCTCGTGCAAACTTTTCAGACCTTTTAGCTCAAACAAAAGCGATAGCGACTGCTCCTCAAGGTGCATTGGGTGGTAAAAATCCGGTTCAAGTTGGACTTGGTTCTACCATCAGTTCTATGACTCGTGTATTTTCACAAGGTTCAGTTCAAAACTCAGATAAAAATACAGATATGGCTATACAAGGTGATGGTTTTTTTATAGTATCACCAGATGGTGGAAATACTTATAAATATACTCGTTCGGGTGATTTTAAATTTGATGCAGCTGGAAACTTTGTAGATAATAATGGTTTTATAGCACAGGGTTGGGTAAGAGACCCTGAAACTGGTAAAGTTGATTCTACTGCTCCAGTTGAAAATATCAACATAGCACCAGGACTTACAACACCTGCTAATCCAACAAGTGAAGTTGTGATAAAAGCTAACCTAAACTCTGGAAATATAGTTCAAAGCTTTTCATCAGCTTATGAGGTAAAAAGTGGAACACCACCAAGTAAACAAACACCACCTGTATTTACAGGTGATGCTATAGATGGTAATGGTAATCCAATACCATCTGGTGATATGGGTGTAATGTTTAATGAATCTGGTGAGGGTTTTGCTTTACAAAAAGATCAAGGTATTTGGGCTTCTTTTAGAGCTGCACAGGTTACTGCAACAAATGAAGTTAAGAAAAGTGATGGAAATATAACAGAATTAGATATAACTTTTAAATTGGATAATGGTGATTTAGTTAGAATCCAAACAACTGATTCAGATGGTGATGAAACACAAGATGAAAATGGTGCAAGATATACATCAGCTATAAATGCAAAGACCTCTACGACAGGTATAGAAGCAACTTATGATCAATCAAATCATAAAATAATTTTAACAAATACAAATGGAAATAATTTAGCATCTCATAATATTAGAATAGATTCGGTTGGGAATGATAATAGTGGTATTAAAGACGATGATGATGATACAGCAGATGGTGATGATACTAAACCAGATGCAACAAGTGCATATATGTATCAGTATGATCCATCAGGAACTGCTGATGCAGCAGGTGCAAATAAAAAATTTACAACGATATCCGATCTTAGATATGCACTAGAAAAAGAAGCTAGACATGTTGGGGATGAAGATGGAGATAATATAGCTGATGAAAACAATATAGAGATAAGTGTAACAAAAGAGGGGAAATTTGAGATCAGTAACCCTGGTGGTTCAGATGATTATGATTATGATATGGACTTAAAAATTACAGGTATTACTGCAAATAGTGTTTCAGGTGGTGGTATTACAGAGAGTGAAAGATTTACTAGAAGTATGAGTTCTATGAATGCAGTACTTCCAGCTGGAACAACAGGTAAAGCATTTTCTCAAGGTTTTAATGCTGCTACTCATGCTAGTTCTATAGATCTATTTGATTCATTAGGTTCTAAACATACTCTTAGAACAGAGTTTAGAAAAACAGCAGTAGATACAGCAACTGGTTCAACATGGGCTATGACTATAACAGTACCAGAACCAGGAGAAATCGATACAATTGCACCATTAGGTGAGAAAAAAGGTACTGTAAGATTTAACAATGATGGTTCACTCTCAACATATAATCCACCAAGTATATCTTTTACAGGTAACAACGGTTCAGCTCCAAACCAACAAGTAAGTTTAAGTTTTGGTACATCAAATAAATTTGATGGTATGACAAGTTTTGATAATCCATCAGGAACATCTGGAATTTCACAAGATGGTTATACTGGTGGGGATTTAATAGGAATTAGAATCGATCAAAGTGGTACTTTAGTTGGTTCATTTTCAAATGGTCGTTCATTAGGACTAGCACAAGTTAGTATGGCAAAATTTACCAATAATGGTGGTTTGTCAACTGAGGGTGGGAATATTTTTAACCAAACAGCCAATTCAGGTGAGCCTATCATCGGGACAGCTGCTACTTCTGGTCGTGGATTTATCCAATCATCTGCACTTGAAGCATCAAATGTAGATTTATCTCGTGCATTGACTCAGCTTATTATAATCCAGAGGGGTTACCAAGCAAATGGTAAAACTATTACAACATCAGATCAGATGTTACAAACATTAATAGGTCTTAAAAATTAATCTATAAATAAGTAAGGATTCTATGGATGAGTTATATAAAGTGGTTTGAACAACACTCTTTAAAACATAAAAATATAGTAGATAAGCTTTTAAAAAAAGGTTTTGTAAAAGATCAAATTATAGATTATTTTGACTATGACAATATGGTAAAAAATGAAGTTAGTTTTTGTCCACTTTATGCAAAAGATAAAAAATGTCATGATATGGATGAATTAAACTGTTATCTTTGTGCTTGTCCAAACTTTCGTTTTAACGATAATGGCATAAAAAAGTATGAAGATAAACAACAATATAGCTTTTGTAATATTGATTCTAAAGATGGAAAACAAAGTACCTATGGTGATAAAATCCATCAAAATTGTTCACTCTGTACGATTCCACATCATAAAGATTATATATATAAGTATTTTGAATATGATTGGAAGATTATTATGAAAGATTGTAAATGTCAGATATAAAATACAAAATACTTAAAGATATATTTGGTCATAACTCTTTTCGTGAACTTCAAGAAGAGGGTGTTGATGCCATCTTAAATAACCAAGATTTACTTATGATACTACCAACTGGTGGTGGAAAATCTCTTGTTTACCAACTTCCAACACTACTTAAAAATGGTATTAGCATCGTTGTTTCTCCACTTATTGCACTTATGCAAGACCAAGTTGCATCTCTAAAGGCTCAAAACCTTAGTGCAGATATGATAAGTTCTGCTCAAAGTTCTGAGGAAGTTAGTGAGGTGTTAAAAAAAGCTAGACGGGGGGAGTTAAAGTTTTTATATCTTTCACCTGAGAGGTTAAACACTGAATGGACTTTAGAGTTTTTAAAATCTCTAAATATAAACTTCTTTGTTATAGATGAGGCTCATTGTATCTCTCAGTGGGGGCATGAGTTTCGTGATGATTATAGGGCTTTGAGTAACTTAAAAAAGCATTTTCCACACACTAGCATCTGTGCTTTTACTGCAACAAGTACAGAACATGTAAAGTACGACATCATAAACAACTTAAACTTAGAAAATCCAGTTTTACTAAAAGGTAAGATTTTTCGTAAAAATATTTTTATCTCAGCACAAAGACGACTTCAAAATGGTTATGCTCAACTAGAGGACTTTTTATCTCGCCATGAAAATGAGAGTGGCATCATATATGCAAGTAGTAGAAAAAAAGTTGAAGTATTAGCTGAGTATCTAAATGACAATGGCTATAAAGCATTACCATACCATGCAGGACTATCTCAAAAAACTAGAGAAGAGAATTTTAAAGAGTTTGTAAATGACAAAGTAAACATTATGGTAGCTACTATCGCTTTTGGTATGGGTATAGATAAGAGCGATATAAGGTTTGTCGTACATATGTCACTACCAAAAACACAAGAAAACTACTACCAAGAGATAGGACGAGCAGGTCGTGATGGGGAAGATAGTGAAGTTTTACTACTTTTTAATGCAGGAGATATTGCCCAACACAAACGATTTTTAGATGAAGTTCAAAACTCTGAGTATAAAGAAAATCAGTTATCAAAAATCAACAATATCTATAAGTTTGCTACAAGTGAGATATGTTTTCATAAACAGTTAGCTGAGTATTTTAATGATACCCTAGACCCATGTAGCGATAGATGCGATAATTGCTTAGATGGTGATGCAAAAAAACAAGATATAACTAAAGAGGCTCAAATGCTTCTAAGCACCATCTATAAAACAAACCAAAGTTTTGGTAAAAATTACATCATAGATATATTAAGAGGCTCAAAAGAGCAAAAGATTTTAGCCAATGGGGCAGATAAACTCTCAGTATATGGCATCGGAACTCATATAAGTAAAAAAGAATGGTTTGTTATACTTGAGAGACTTATGGAGTTAAATATCTTAACTTTAGGTGATTTTAGTGTTTTACAGCTAACACAAGATGCTGTTTTAATACTAAAGGGTAAAAAGATAGTAAATATAAAAGCTTCAAGACTTCAAATCTCAGTAAAAGAGAAAAAAGTAAAACAAAAAACAGACTTTGAGTATGATGAGGAGTTATTTGAAGAGTTAAGAGCTAAAAGAAGTGAATTGGCATCTGAGATGGATGTACCAGCATACATAATCTTTAGTGATAAAACCCTAAAACATCTAGCAAATGACAAACCTTATGACAAAGCCTCAATGCTTGAAGTAAATGGAGTTGGAGAGAAAAAGTATGAGCAGTTTGGAGAGGAATTTTTAGAGGTTATAAGTAAATAAACTAATCCCTTAACGATTTAACATCTGGATTACAAGATATTTTATGTTTCATATCTACTAACTCAAACTTATTTAGTTCTATTTTTGATGCTATTGTAGCAGTTCTAAAATCTTCACCTTTGTTAAGATAAAGTTTAAATTCATTTTCATATAAGGCTAGTCTAGTTTTTAATGCAGTTGAATAAGTTGTTAAAATTCCATCATCTTTCATAGAACTTTCTATATCACTAAAATACTCTTTTGTCCAAAGTATAGGGTTAGTACTTGGGCTAAATGCATCTTGATATACTATATCAAACTTAGCATCAAATCTTTTTATATACTCTCTTGCATCACCTAGAAAAATCTCTATATAAAAATATTCATCTTCATAAACTCCATCTTTAACTATGCTTTTTATGATATTTTTAAACTGTTCAAACTCTTTTGGATAACTAAAGTTTACAAGTGATTTTACAAGTTGAGAATCTAACTCTGGAGAGTAGATTTTAAGTTTTGATTTTAGGTTGTTTTGTTTATGAAAAAGTAGGGTAGCTAAGGTGTTAAAACCTAAACCAAAACAGATATCGAGTATATTTATCTCATCTTGATTTTTTTTCACACTAAAAGCAGGATTTATATGTTTAGTAAGAGATTCATGTAATGCCCCATCTTTAGTAGAGTGATAATGTTCATCATACTCTTTTGAGTAAGCTGTATAAGAGCCATCTTCACTAAGAGTCAAGATATGAAGGTCATCATTAAATATATCCATTTTTGGTTGAGACTCCATTATAATTGTTTTTTTATATAGTTATCTAATAACTCTTTAGCTTTTGTATGGTTTTTTATAAAATCATTATGGGCTTCTTTATTGGTATAATTTGTTATACAAAAAACTCCACCAGTTGGTATATCAAACTCTTGGGCTATTTTTAGGACAGCAAAAAATTCCATGTTCTCAATCCCAATTCCAAAGTTTAAGAATTTTCTTGTTAACTCTTCATTGGTTGATATATAGTTAGATGAGTTAACTATAACCTCTTTCTTTTTCTCTCTATTTGTAGAGATGACATTTTCAAGAGGTGTGTAAGCATCGTTACTTAAAAATGCTAACTCAATGTTTGATGCTGTTTTAGATTCTATAATGTCAAATATTTTTGCATCCCCATAACTTCCAGCACTACCAACAAAAAGTAAGAATTCTGGTTTGTCAAACAAACAAAGTCTAGTTAGGTTCATACTCATCTCTATAAGTCCTACACCCATAGGTGTAGCAAAATCAAACGATTCGTTATTTCCTGCACAGATTATCATCTATAACCTAACTGGTATGTTGTTGTTATGAAGGTAGTGTTTTAAGTCCATTATATCTATCTCTTTATAGTGAAAGATGCTAGCAGCAAGAGCAGCATCAGCACCACAATCAAATGCTTCTTTTATGTGTGCCATAGTTCCTGCTCCACCTGATGCTATAACTGGAACATTTACAGCTTCACTTATCTGTTTAGTTATATTTAGTTCAAAACCTGCTTTTGTACCATCTGCATCCATAGATGTTAAAAGTATCTCACCAGCACCACGTTCAACTACCTCTTTTGCCCACTCTAGTGCATTTATGCCAGTATCTACTCTTCCACCATTTAAGTACACATTGTAAACATCACCAGTTTTTTTAACATCTATTGCAGTTACGATGCATTGACTTCCAAATCTTTTTGCACCCTCATCTATAAGTTCAGGTCTTTTTATGGCTGCTGAATTTATACTAACTTTATCGCATCCTACATTTAAAAGTTTGTAGATGTCATCAAGTTTACGGATACCACCACCAACTGTTAAAGGGATAAATATCTCTCGTGCCACTTGAGCAACTATATCTACAATAGTATCTCTGTTATCACTAGATGCTGTTATATCTAAAAATGTTAGTTCATCTGCACCCTCTTCATTATAACGACGAGCAACTTCAACAGGGTCACCTGCATCTTTTAAACCAACAAAGTTAACACCTTTAACAACTCGTCCATCTTTAACATCAAGACATGGGATAATTCTTTTTGCAAAATAATTCAATGTAAATAGCCTTATATAATATGGTTGTATTATACACTAATGGACTTATAATATGTTTTAAGAAATTATTTGATAATTGTTTCACATGAAACATTAGAAGAAACCAAGAGGGGTAGCAAATCCCTCTTGGTGTAAGTTATTTTATAAATGCAAAAGTCAAATAAACCATTGCTATGATTATATAACCTACTGTATGAATATCAAAATTAATTGGTGGCATTTTGAAATCCTTTGATAATCTAACCCCATAACCCACCCATAAAAATAGACACATAAAAAAAGCCCTACCAACCATAAAGGTCGATAGGGCTTAAAAGATTACCAAAGTCATAGCCACCACAGTTTGACTTCATACACAGAGAGCTACCTCTGATGGGGTAATTATATCATAAATTAATTACGATTTTTTAAGATACTTAGTAAGGATTTGGATTTTTACACCATTTACACGACCCTCTATAAGTTCAGCATTATCGTGAACTAAAGAGATGTTTCTAACAGCTGTTCCTCTTTTTGCTATAAAAGTTGTACCTTTAACATCTAAGTCTTTTGTTATAACAACTGTATCTCCAGCTTGAAGTACTACACCATTTGCATCTTTATAAACAAGTGCATTTTCATCAGGTAAACCAGCTTCTGCCCAAGCTTTTACATCATCTTCCATATACATCATATCTACCAAGTCTTGACGACCTAAAGCATTTAAAAGTCTAAAGCTCATAACTGCAACAGCTGGAGTTTCACTCCACATAGCATCGTTTAGACAGTTAAAGTGGTTTTCATCTAACTCACCACTCTCGATTTGTTCTTTACAAGTTGAACAAATATATATAGCTTTATCTGCACTTCCATCAGATGGTGTAACATCAAAAACACTTAGGTCATTATCACCTTTACATAACTCACAAACACCACCACTTCTTGCAACTAAATCTTTTTCTATACTCATTTTTCTTTTCCTTTTTATAATAAGACTACTACACAATAGTAACCCATAATCTACGGCAAATTAGAATACCATAAATCAATAATTTTGTTTTAATATTAGCTAAGGCTAGTATAAAAACAAATTTATCAATTTCTAATATCCTATTTCACCATATCTTATGGATTTCTATTTTGTAGTGGTCTTATAATTAAATCTAAATACTTTTTAGGTGTAACTCGCATCATCTCTTGAGCTAACCATCGTATCTGAAAATATGCAGCTCCACTATCTCTAAGTGTAAAATAATTTTTTAAACTTCTAAGATTAAATGTTACTACCATATCTACTTTTACATTATCGGTTATAATATGCTTAAAAGCATCTCCGACATTTCGTTTCTTCTTGCCATTTTCAAGTGCATCAAAAAGCAACTCGCAATCATAACCAAACTTGTCCAATAAATCAAAAGAACTTTTTGCAATGGCTATAGAGTTAAAATCATCTATAACGCTCTTTTGGTATGTTAGTTTGTCAAACATAGCACTTATCTCTATCTTGTTATAGTTAGCATCACTTGTTACAAACATATCAAAACTCAAAATCTTTTCTATAAAAAACTCTCTATCCCCCATAGATGCTACAAAAGCATTTATAAGTGAACTCATAGTATAACGGGTACTTCTAACACTTATAGCTTGGATGCGATGTCTTGCATGTTCTTGAAGTACACCTCTTGAAGTTCCTCTAACAAGATAACTAAGATTTGCATGTTCTAAGATGCTATGATGAAAATATGTCCAAGCTAAATCATCTAACAGCGAAGATTCTTCTATAGAGTTTATCTCATCACACATAACATCATTTGGCATCTGGTTTTCTATATTTTGTATAACATCATTTTCACTGTTAGCAAATGAGTTATAACAAGTCCTAGCAGCACTTTCAGCCACACCGATACCTGTATCTTGAAGTAGTACAACCTCAGGTTTGTTATACTTTATACCGTAAATATTTTCCATTTTTATCCTACTTAACTAAATATTTTATATTTTGAATAATTGTTTTTTGTCTGTTAAAGATATAGTCGATTATAACTGCTTCACTCTCCATATCTTCATGAAATATACAAACAAGTTTAACATAACCATCTTCTGATGGTTCAGATTCATAAACTACTACAGCACTCTCTTCTATCTTTATAGAAGCTCCACGATCTCTAATATTTTCTATATAAAAGATTAAATCTATCTCTTGGTTGAGAATATTTTTCATCGCTTTTGATTTTTTTACTTTAAGTGCTATGGATTTTGCAGATATATCGATTAGTTCACCTTTAACACGAGAACCGATTAGTGATATAACAACAGGTATAAGTTTTGCACTTTTAACTCTACCGTGTAATCTTTCATTAGGGTTATAGTCAAGCATCCTAAACTTATATAAAATTGCATATTTTTCTTTATTGCATATATATTTTACATTTGCTCTGATACTTTTTGTTAAAACAGAAGATTGTAAAATAGTTGTTTTATCCATATCCATTATGTAGCTTTGTATCTCTTCAACTTTAACATACATAAGTTCATCTGTTTTTTTAAGTATTTTAGATGATGTTGTGATACTCATACCATCATAAATATTTAAAAGTTTTAAGTCATTATTATTTTCATAAATACTACTTAATAGATAGCTAATAGTATCGGTAGAATCCATATTTTTTTGAAAGTCATTTATGTATTCTACATCTGAAGAATCTAATGGTATATTATCTAAATCATTTTGTACAATAGCATCTAAACTTTTTAAAATAGGATCTAATTCAGGGTCTATGATGTTTATCCCATACATATGAACATTAAATTGTAGTTTTTGTTTGTTTAAGAAGTTCAAAATTTGTAAGTAGTAATTTTGAGCTTTTTTTTGCATTTTATAAAAATCTATATCTTCAAACAACACAACATACATATATGCATCGTATTGAGCTAGTATCAATTTAGTATCTATAATTAATTCAATCTCATGTAAAAAGTTTTTTATAAATATCTCTTCATCTTTTTCTGAGAAAATATTTGCAATCTCACTTATATCTAATGTTAAAATAGAAAGTAATTTATCAGCAACCATTTTTTCTAACACTTTATCTTTAAGAAATTCTATATAAGTAAGTCTTCCAGAGATATAGTTTAAGTTATCTTGTTTTGGTTCATAATCGTTATTTAACTCAAATGAAACAAGTGTATAATTGTCACTTCTTATACTTTTTATAAAAAATGTAGAATCCTTACTTATCTCTGAAGAGATAAATCTTTTAACAGGTTCATCATCTATAAAGAATTTCTTTACATCAATGTTTTGATCAATCTTTTTACGAAGTTCTTTTACCGTTTTACAGTTTAAATCTCTTAACAACTGTTTAGAAGCATAAGAAAATTCTTCATCTTTATATATCATATAGGAATGATGGTTAACAAGATTATTTCCTAGTTCTAAGGCTTTAGTATACTCTTTATGTTTATTAAAATCTTTGTTTATTTTTGTTATAACTTTATTCGTATCTTGCATAACAGTTATTATCGATTTTGCATTTAACATAAAAGCTAGTTGTATTAAAGAAATTTTATACTCTTTTGGTATAAAAAAGTAGATTAGAGGATTTTCTATATCTTCAAAAAAGTTATTTGCTAGTTCTGAAATCTTTTTATCTACTTTTTCAAAATCGATTAGATAAAGTTCATATCTTTTTTCTTTATCTTTTTTTTTAACTTTTGTTATATCTATGACATCATTATCTGGATATGCTTCTAAAAATTTATCTTTATGTTCAGAAAAATCTTTTGATTTGTTATGCAGATAACAAAGTTTCATTATTTTTGAACTCCATCAAGAACAGGAACAAAATCACACTCTTCAAGTTCCTCTTCTGTTATAGAATTTCCGTTTTTTACAAATCTTGTTATGATTTGTTTATTGCCTTTTTGAACAGGTGCTACTAAAATTCCACCATCTATTAACTGTTCAAATAAAACTTTTGGGATGCTTTTAGCTGTAGCTGAAAATAGTATTCTATCATAAGGAGCATATTGTTTCCAACCATTTTGTCCATCATCAGTTCTTGTATGGATATTATGGATGCCAAGTTCTCTAAAACGACTTTTTGCTTCTAACATAAGAGGTTCTATTCTTTCTATAGTAAATACTCCACGAAATAGATGCGAAAGAACAGCTGCTTGATAACCACTTCCACAACCAACTTCTAAAACTCTATCTGCACCTTTAGGTTGTAAATACTCTGTCATTTTAGAAACAGTTAAAGGTGAACTAATATATTGTGAAGCACCTATAGGTAAAGCATCTAATTTATAAGCACTAAATTTAAAAGCAGTTGGTACAAAAACTTCTCGATTTGTGTTAGCGATAGCTAGTTTAACTTTATCACTTAGTTTAAATATAGCATCACATTCGTTGGCTAACCTATTTGTTTTAGTAGCTGTTATTCTATCTAGTTTAATCATGGCTATCTATCCCTACATCCATATATCTTCTCATTTTTTTAATCTCTTGAGCTTCATAAGGAACTCTCAAAGATGCTACATCTGCATTTCTACTAACTTCACCAAATGGTGTTATAACTCCACTCTGCCCTGTACACTCTTCATTTAGACTATCAGATGCTATAACATAACACTGATTCATAACAGCTAATGCTTGTGTTAGAGTTTTAAAATTTTCAGATCTTAAAACTCCCCACCAAGATGGAACAGCGATAACATCAGCACCCTCTAACCTTTGCCATAACTCTTTAAAACGAAGTTCAAAACATATAAATAAGCCAATCTTTACACCTGCTACTTCTATGATGTTTATATCTTCAACATCTCCAGCTTCCATATAGTGATGCTCTTGCCCAAACTTAAAAAGATTTGCTTTTGCTTGTTCATAAACAACTTCACCATTGTGAAAAACCTTAGCAAAGTTATAAACTTTACCATCTCTTTTTTCAAGCATTGTTAGTATTACTATTTTGTTAGTAGTTACTTTTTTTATCTCTGCTATAGCTATAGTAGAAAACTCATACATACTCTCAAAGTTATCATAATCATAACCAGTTAGACAAACTTCAGGAGCAACGATCATAGAGTTTTCATCAGCATCTTCTATGAGTTTTAAAACAGTTTTTAAGTTATCTTCATAGTTAGAAGTTGTTTTAAAACTAAGTGAGCAAAGATTAGAAATCGTCATCAAAACTTAAACTTCCTTTTGAGTAGTTAGTAACAGTTCCCTCAAAAAAGTTTGTTTTTTGGTCGTTAAATTTTGCAAAGTCATCAACCCATTTTATAGGATTTTCTACATTATAAATCTTCTCAAAACCAACTGATGCTAGTCTATCATCTGCTAGATATTTTATGTATTGTTCAACTATGTCATCTGTTAAACCAAGAATTTGCCCTTGTGTTATGTACTTACCCCAGTTTACTTCAAGCTCTACAGCTTCTTTAAACATCTCTATAACTTCTGCTTTTAGCTCAGTAGTAAAAAGGTCTGGTCTTTCTTTTCTTAGAGAGTTTATAAGGTTTTGAAAAAGAACAAGGTGAGTTACTTCATCTCTTTGTATAAACCTTATCATCTGTGCAGAACCTAGCATCTTACCTGAACGAGCAAGAGTGTAGATATATGCAAAACCACTATAGAAGTATATACCCTCTAAGATTTGGTTCGCAAAACAAGCTTTTACAAAGTTATGTTCAGTTGGCTCAACTGATAGCTTGTCATAAGTACGAAAAATTGCATCATTTTTAGTCTTTAGCATCATATCATTTCGCCAAAGTCCATAAATCTCTTCTGAATTTGTAGAGATGCTATCTACCATAACAGCATAACTTTGAGAGTGTAATGCTTCTTCAAATGCCTGACGAACTAAGATAAGATTTATCTCAGGTGAAGTTATATAGGGGTTTACATTGTCTATAAGGTTATTTGTCTGAAGTGAATCCATAAAGATTAGTTGTGAAAGTGCTTTGTCATAAGCAGATTTTTCCATATCTGTAAGATTTTTATAGTCATTTACATCTCTAGTCATATCGACCTCTTTTGGATACCAAGTGTTGTTTAGCATCATCTCCCAAAGATTATAAGCCCACTGATACTTAATGTTATTTAACTCAAAGATTCCTGTTGGATTACCACCAAATATCTTTCTATCATTTACACTTTCAGTTGATTCTGGGTTATATATCTTTTTTCTGTTCATTATTTACTCCAAATTTTATGTTTGACATTATATCAAGTAAGATTTCATCTCAGATAAAATTGAATGAATTATTTATGCTCTCTTATTTAGAATCTGAATTTCTTTATAATTCTTTTAAAAAGTGACTCTTTCTCTTCCTCTTTTTGAATAGGTAGGTTGTATATGCTATAGAGTTTGTTTTTTATTGCACCCTTTATGAGGTTTGATTCTAGTATGCTATCTATTAATTCTTGATTTTTATTTTCAAAAGCTATGGCAAGTGCTAATGCTTCACCTATATTACCATCTTTGTTTAAAATAGCTTGTTTTATGGTATCGTCTATCGATAAAGAGTTTATCAACTCATCTAACGGTTTATTTACTACATTATCTGCTAAAGATAATGATGCAGCTAAAAACCCTTTTTGTATGTTTTGTATATCTGCAATAGCTTCTAAAAAAAGTGCTACAGTTGTGATTCTATTTTGGATTTTTATCTTTAGTAATGTTCCAAATCTAGTACCATCTTCACCATATAAAAACATACCTAGCCAAGCTGTTAGTTGTACTTTACCAAGTAAAGTTATAGCTTGATTTATGGAGGTTACTTCTGTCTTAAGCCCAATAGCTGGTGAATTTAAGTATTGTAAAAGTTTTATAGTAAAGTCAGTATTTTTAGCAAAAATATTTGCTAGTTTTTTAACATCATTGTTTCCCTCTAATTCATTTAGTAGATTTAAAATCACAATTTTGTCATTTTGTCTAGCATAAGGTTCTACAGTTTCTTTTTTTACATATTCAAAATCACCGACAAACATCTCTACATTTGCATCTTTATGCTTTTCAAATATCTCTGTAGTATCAACATCTGTTAGTATGATTTTTTTATTTAAATCATAAATCTCTTGAGTATAAAAACTAAAAGAGAACACATCAATAATGATATAATCAATATAGTTTAAAACTTTTTCATAGTCAGAATTTGGTTCAAAATAAATAGCCACTTTATAATTGGCATTTTTTAATTGAACTAACCTTTTCAATACAAGATTTGAATATTCTATATTTTTATGAAGCTTTAAAATAGAGTTTTTTGAAAAAAGTCTAAGAACATCAACATCTTTAATAAGTGTGATTTTGTTTACATCTAACATATAAATATATTCATCTTCTGATGATGCAATTATATTGTCTAAAATAGAATAGTAATCAACTAATTCTTGTTCATTTTCAGAAGTATAGTCATACCCAATAAAGCGAGTGTTTCTTAATAATACAGGGTGTTTTGATAAATAATTCAATAATACAATCCTAAAAAGTTATTTCAGAGTTTAACATATTTTCCATTAAGTCTTATTTATAACTTTAACTACTAATTAATATTATTTATTGTAATATTATAAAAATTTAAAACTAAAGGTAATTTATGAAAAGTGTTTTAATCTTGGGTGGTGGTTTTGCTGGTATTGATGCTGCAATACATTTAAAAAAAGAAAATTACAATGTAACTTTAGTAACTGATAGGGATTATTTTTATATATATCCAACTTCTATATGGGTTCCAACTGGTGAGAGTAAATTTGAAGATGTATGTGTTGATATGAAAGAACTTAGTTCTGCTCATGGTTTTCATCTTTATGTTGATTCTGTGGAGAGTATATCTGCTAAAAAAGGGGAGGTTATCCTTTCAAGTGGTAAGATTTTTAATGATTATGACCATCTTATCTTAGCTATGGGTGCTTCAAAAATGAAGCATAATGGGATTGAAAATACACTATCTATATGTGGTAATCCTGAACAAAGTTTAGCTATAAAAGAAAAAGTAGATGAGATTGTTGCAAAAGGTAGTGGTAAAATCTGCTTTGGTTTTGGTGGTAATCCAAATGATTCTTCTGCTGTTCGTGGTGGTCCAGGATTTGAACTATTTTTCAATATACATAACCTACTTAAGAAAAAAGGTATTCGTGATAACTATGAGATGACATTTTTCGCTCCTATGGAACAACCGGGTAAAAGAATGGGTCCAAAAGCATTATCTATGATGGATAAAATGTTTGAAATGTCTAATCTAAAACAACATTTTGGTAAAAAAATCAAGCAGTTTGATGAAGATGGAATCATTTTTGTAGATGATTCCAAACTAGAATCAGACTTTACTATGTTTATACCAGCTGGGGATGGACACGATGTGATTAAAAATTCTGATTTACCTACAAATGAAGCTGGATTTGTTAAAATAGATGACCATGGTGCAGTTAAATTTTCAGATATAGATACATTTTGTGATGGTGAAGATATGAGTCGACCTCATAATATCTATGCTATTGGGGATATTGCAGCTCTTGAGGGTTATGATTGGAGAGCTAAACAGGGTCATATTGCCGAGGTTATGGCTAAAAATGTAGTCCATAACATAAAAGAGAAAGACAATGGTGGGAACTCATTTTTAGGTTATTATGAACATCTAAATATCTTGTGTGTAATGGATACAGGAGATGGTGCTGCATTTGTTTACAGAGATGATAAGCGAGCATTTATGATTCCTATGCCTATAGTTGGTCATTGGCTTAAAAAAGGATGGGGATATTATTGTCGTTATTCAAAGCTTGGGAAGATACCTAGAATACCAGGTATGTAATATAAGTACTTTTTATATTACTTATGTTTAGTGTTACTTATTTACACCATTTATTGTTAATATTTTTAATTTATTGGATAAATTTATATTCTATTAGTGTATAGTATATAAAGCTAAGATATTTATGTTAGAATATTAAATTAAAAAAAATTTAAGAAAGGTGGTTGTGATGGCTGGTAGAAATCTATCCAAAGCAGATGCTCCTAGAAACTATAATAACAATGAAAAAAAACTAAATGAAGATGATTTTATAGTATCAAAAACAGATACTAAAGGTAAAATCATCTATTGTAATGAGATATTTAGTAAAATGGCAGGTTATTGTCCTGCCGATTTAATAGGTTCAAATCATAATGTTATCCGTCATCCAGATATGCCTAAAGTTGCTTTTAAACTTGCATGGGATCTAATCAAAAACAAAAAAGAATTTTTTGGTTTTGTAAAAAATCTTAGTGCTGATGGTGGCTACTACTGGGTACTTGCATATATAACACCAGATATAGACCCAAATAGTGGTCAAATAGTTAGTTATACTTCAGTAAGAAGAAAACCACCACAATCTGCAATAGACCAAATTATACCTATATATAAACTATTAGTAGATGCTGAAAGAAGAGGAGGGATGCAAGCTTCAGGTGAATTGCTTACTAACTTCTTGCAAGAACATAAAATATCTTATGATGAGTTTGTAATAAATCTTCAAAAGGGAGCTAAACTATGAGTTTTTTTGGAATAGGTGGAAGCAAGAAGAGTTCAGATGCAGAACTAATGAAACAGATCTCTGATGTTTTTAAAAAAGTTAAAAAAGGGGAGTTGTCTTCTCGTATCATCTTACATCAAAATGAAACACCATTGGAAAATATAGCTTGGGATATAAATAGTTCACTTGATCAGATGGAGATTATATTAAGAGAAACAAGATACACCATAGAAGCTGTTAGTGAAGGTGATATGTATAGAAGTATGTTCCCATCAGGTTTACATGGAGAGTTTAAGCAAACTGCAAATTCTATACAAAAAGCTATCTCTGCGATGAAAGCAAATGAAAAATACAAAACTATGGGACAGATGTCAACAGCATTTAATTCACTTAATGGTGGTATGTCTGGTAATATGGATGTCATAGTAAAAGATATAAATAAAACAGAAGAATCATTTAATCTAGTTACAAGTAAGACTTCTCAAGCATCAACATCAGCAGATGAAACTTATGAGGCAGTTAAAGATACAAATGAGCAAATATCATCACTTAGTGAATTAATCATCGACACTACAGATTCTATCTCTCAACTAGATACAAATGTAAATGATATATCTACAGTTGTAAATCTTATAAAAGATATCGCAGACCAAACAAATCTACTAGCATTAAATGCAGCTATAGAAGCAGCAAGAGCTGGTGAACATGGTAGAGGTTTTGCTGTTGTTGCTGATGAAGTTAGAAAGCTAGCTGAGAGAACTCAAAAAGCTACAAGTGAGATAAGTATCACTATTCAAAACTTACAACAACAATCTAGTTCTATTAGTGAAAATGCTGGTAGTATGAATGAAATAGCTACAAATACAAATGATACTATGGATAAATTTGCTCATACTATGAGTGTATTTAAAGAAGATTTATCATCTACGAGTTCTACTGCTAACCAAAGTAGTTTTGCATTATTTCTATCTACATATAAGATTCAGCATATTTTATTTAAATCAAGAGCATACTCTTCAGTTGTAAATGGAACGGTTTCTGATGAATTAAAATCTGACCATATGCATTGTAATTTTGGTTCTTGGTACTATGGAAAAGGTAAAGAGTTATTTGGTAATAATACAACTTTTAAAAAGATAGAAGTAGAACATGAAGCTTTTCATAAGTTGATAAATGATTCTTTAGATTGTGCATTAAGTGGTGGGTGTATGGCTAAAAATGAGAAAAAAAGTAATATGATAAACGACTTCAAAAAAGCTGAAGAGCATTCAAATAAACTTTTTATTTTAATGGATGAGTTAGCTAATGAGTTAGGTAAAAATATCAATATGGAGAAAGTTTTAGCTTAAACTTTCTCTACTTTTTTAGTTCTTTTCTTGCATCTTACGACGCTCTTTCATCCTCTGTTTTGCAAGTTCTCTCATATCTACTGTGCTATCACTCTCATCAACTATCTCAACACCTAAAACAGTCTCGATACAATCTTCTAAAGTTATGATACCCTCTGTTTGGTCGTACTTGTCTTTTACTAAAAACATATGATCCTTTTTCGTTATAAAAAGGTCTAAAGCTTTACTTACTGGTATGTTCTCATTTAGAGAAAATATCCTTTTCTTTATAGAGCCAACTGTAACACTATCATCTATAAGAGCTTGTCTAAAGATTTTTTTTGTCATAACTAAACCAACAACATCTTCTATGGAGTTTTTATAAACAGGTATTCTCGAAAATTTAAAAATATCTTCTTGATTTTCTATAACCTCTTTAATAGTCATATCTTCATCTAATGAAAAAACAACACTTCTTGGGGTTAATACATCCATAACTTTTATCTTGCTAAGTTTTAAAACATTTTCAATAACATCAGATTCTTTTTCATCTATAACACCTTCATCTTCACTAAGAAGCATAGATTCTAAAAGTTCATCTTTTGTTAAAGAGTTTGAATCATCTTTACCTTTTGAGATTTTATCAGTTACAAAAAGAGTTGTCAATATGATAGGGTAAGTTATCCATATAAATACACGGATGATTTGTGCAGAAAGTGGTGCTAAAGATTTCCAATATATTGCCCCTATAGTTTTAGGGATAATCTCACTTAAAAAAAGTATAGCAAAAGTTAAAACAATAGAAACATAAACAACAGCATCATTACCAAAGATGATGGAAGCTTGAGCTCCAACAGCAGCGGCACCAAGAGTATTGGCTATGGTATTTAAGATGAGTATAGATGCTATTGATTTGTTTATGTTTTCTTTATGTAATCTCAATAACCCACCAACTGTAGGTTTATCTTTTTCTAAAACAGCTACATAAGACATATTTACAGATAAAAGAACTGACTCTAAAATAGAGCATAAAAAAGAGACCCCAACAGATAGTACAAAAAATATTATTAGTAAATCCAAAGTTTTACAATTTCCTTAAAAGTAATTAGAACATAATTATAGCAAAAGTTTAGCTACATATATCATTTTTAGCATTAATTTAACCCTTAAACATATCTATGAACAAAGAATCAGCCCAGTTATAAATACCTTTTGCATTTTCTACCCCATCTTTTCCATCCCAATTTTCACTAGCTATCGGTGTAGCAAATCCAAATGCTTTTTTCTCTTCATAGTAAGCATATTCAGAATGTATAAATATCGCTCTCTCAGGGTAAAGTGAAACAGCAGAAAAACAGATAGTTATAGGTGATATCCATTTTATGGCTGTTTTTTTGTTAATCTTGTTAGCTATGATTTTAGCTACATACTGACCCTCAGTGTTTGAAGTATTTCCAGACTTTGAAAATCCCATAGGTCTAGCATCTCCAGATACAAAGATATTTTCTTCACCATACACTTCATAAGTTATAGGGTTTATGTTACCCTCTTTTTTGTTATATATAGTATCTTTAGCTACTCCACAACTCTCAAGTAACCTACCACCTCTAACATGTGGGTAAAAGGAAGCATCCTCAAATGTAAACTCTTCAAACTCAGTAATAACTGTTTTGTTATCTAAGTCTATCTCTTCAATTTTTGAGTTTGGATAGTACTCCAAATAATCACTATAAAGTTCTTTCATAGCTGTCTCGAAACCATGTTCTTTTATGGTGATGCCATTGTTTTCATCTAGTAAAATAACTTTAGCATCTAATTTTTTCTCTTTAAAATAAGATGCTAACAAACAAGCTCTTTCATACGGTGCTGGAAGGCATCTATAGTTTCCAGCTGGAACTGTCATAATAAAGTTTCCACCTTTAAAGTTTTTTATCTTATTTTTTAAAGTTAGATGTTCAGAACCAGCCATAAAACCAGCAGGATACTCTTGTCTTAATCTTCTCTCTAGCACTAAATCATCTGTCCAAAAAGAATAATCATACTCAATACCTGGTGCTAAAACCAGATAATCATACTCAATATTACCGTTTGTAGTTTTTAGGATTTTTCTTTTTTTATCTATCCCTATAGCAGAAGCATTGAAAAAAGTGTAGTTATTTTCACGACCAGCTTGGAGATAATCGTGTGTTAAGTATTCTAAATCAACTTTATCAAATAGCCATAGATTACTCATAGGACATGAGGTAAATTGCTCTCTTTGCTCTACCAAAATTACATCAGCAGATGGTGCTTCTTTTTTTGTGTATTTTGCAACTGAAAGCCCAGACCAACCACCACCAACTACAATAACTCTAGGTTTTTTTGTATCTGCGATAGGTGCTTTAAAACTGTAAATATATTGTTTTTTAGCATCTGTAGGTGATAAAGAAGATGCACTACAACCATTTATAGAAGCAACAACAGCTGTTGCTCCTGAGTATTTTAAAATATCTCTTCTTGATATAGCCATAACAATCCCTTTTTATAACACCATTTTTAAGTTTTGATGTTTCTTTAAAGCTTCATATATAAAGTTTCTGTCATCTTCATTATGCACCAGTAGGTCAAGATTCATACTTACATACTTTCCAGTTTTACTAGCTTTTGAGTGTTTTAGGTTATGTTCTCGCTCAACTATAACTTCATGTATAGCTCTCTCTATAGCCTCTTTTTCATACCCTATAAGTTTATACTTCCAACTACAAGGGTATGTAATCTCAACTTTTTTCTGACTATCGTTTAAAATCTCCATTTTTACCTCCTGATTTTTCTTCTAGTTGAACATCTCTTATAACCATACCTTTATCTATAGCCTTTACCATATCATAAATAGTTAGAAGTCCAACACTAACACCAGTAAGTGCTTCCATCTCCACCCCCGTTTGACCTGTTAGTTTTGCTGTAACTGTTAGTTTAAATCCTGGGAGTTCTGGTAGTTCATCTATATCGCAGTTAATGCCACTAAGGTTTAGTGGATGGCACATCGGTATAAGTGTACTTGTTTGTTTTACGCCCATGATAGCTGCAATAACAGCAGTTTGTAAAACAGGACCTTTTTTGTTAGCTTCACTTACAACATTTGTGTAAGCATTTTGGCTCATCTCTATGATACCAGATGCAACAGCAATTCTAGTTGTTTGGTTTTTGTCACTTACATCGACCATCTTTGGTCTTTGATTTTCATCTAAATGTGTTAAATTCATTGTTTACCTTTTTTTATAAAATTATAACCTTTTATTTATTATTTATCTTCTCTGACTTAACTGTATCCAATCTTTATCTATGTAACCTAGTTGTAATCAAGATTTTTTATAATTTTGCCATTAAAAGAATTAAGGGAAACCAATTATGAAAAAAATCGTTTTATCAAGTTTAGTAGCTTTAACATTAGGAACTGTATCTGCAACAGCAAGTGATATGAAGTTTTATACAGATGCAAATGGGCAACTTTTTATAACAGCTGGTGAGGGTCGTACACTTCTTCAAGCTGACCCAAAAGAGGTTATGAATGCATTAAAACAAGCTGCAACTCATACAACCGCAACTAAAAAAGTTAAAAAATCTACTCCAGTTTTTTCTAAAGCTGATAAACTAAAATTTAGTGGTACTGTTTATGCAGGTTACACATATACTGACCAAGAAAATTCATCTATTAAAAATGAAAGTCAGTTTGAAATCAGAAGAGCTTACTTACAACTAAAAGCATACCTTTTAGATGACCCAAAATCATACTACCGTGTAACTCTTGATGCTCATAATGATGGTGGAAGTCAAGATATGAGAATGAAGTATGCTTACCTTTACTTAAACAACATTTTACCATCAACAGGTGTAGAACTAGGTTTAGTTCACCGTCCATGGCATGATTATGAAGAACATAATGCTTGGTATTTTAGAAATATCCAAAAAGTATTTACTGAAAATGGAAATTCTGCACACCTTTCAAACTCTGCTGATTTTGGTGTTAACTTTAAAACAAAAACTAAGTATTTTGATAGTGAGATAGGACTTTTCAATGGTGAGGGTTACCATGCTGACCAAGAAGATAGTAATGGCATCTCTTTAGAGTGGAGAGCAACAGCACATATACTTGGTGTAAGTGGAAAAGATAAACAAGACAAAAAAACTTACTTTGATGCATCTTTCTTTGGTCAATTAAACCAAAACCATAAAGCAAGTGCAAATGGTATAGCTGGTGATTATGATGATTTATACTTCTATGGTATCCATACAGTATATAACCAACCATCTTTCTTAGTATCTGCTCAGTACATCTACTCTGATGATACAGCATCAAATGACACTTATGTTTCAGCTCAAGCTGGTGATGGTTACTCTTTTAATGGTGAGTACCGTTTAGGTAATGATTATGAGTATAGAATGTTAGCTAGATACGATAGCTGGACACCAAAAAAACTAAACTCTTCTGATGAAAAAGAGAAAAAGACTCTTACAGCTGGTTTTGCATGGGATCAAAGTAAAAATGTTCAATGGGTAGCAAATGTTATAAGCACAGACAACCAAGACTCAACAACTGATACTACGGACTATATGCTAACTACAGAGGTTAAATTCTAAAAA
>Ga0256842_1000918_pt1 | contig 25296 bp, 27 predicted proteins | sample 4559240metaG_FD_185973 | JGI IMG/M metagenome (GOLD analysis project Ga0256842, IMG submission 185973) | Hydrothermal vent microbial communities from Guaymas Basin, Mexico - 4559-240 | ecosystem: Environmental > Aquatic > Marine > Hydrothermal vents | place: Mexico: Guaymas Basin | collected... | reverse complement strand
GATAAGATGAGTAGCATTTTGAACAACTTGCCCAATTCTAGGAGATAATTTGCCATCAATATAATTTATATCAGCACCAGCCACATTAAAATATCTAAAAATTACAAATTTAAAATTACTATGAGCCTTTGCTGTATCGATTAAGACTCTCTCACTCATTAATTTACTCATTCCATAAGGATTTATAGGACTAGTTTCACTTTTTTCATTAATACCATCTTTTGGCATTATTTTAGGTTCTCCATAAACTGCTGCTGTGGAGCTAAAAACAAATTTATTTATATCATTTTTTATAGCACAATTAATTAAATTTGTAGTATTTACTGTATTATTCATATAATATTTCAAAGGATTTTTAACAGACTCAGAAACAATAATAGAAGCAGCAAAATGAAAAATCATATCAAAATTATTATCTTCTACAAATTTATCTACTTTTTGAAACTCTTTTAAATCAAGTTTTGTAAAATTAAAATCTCTTATTTGTTTTAAAGTTTTTAGTGTTTCTCTGTTGCCTGTGCTTAGGTTATCTAAAATTGTGATATTATGAGAAGTATTTTCTAATAGTTGTTTGACTATATGAGAACCTATATATCCTGCCCCTCCTGTGATTAGGATGTTCATTTTTTATCCATTAAAAAAGTCTCTATTTTTTTCATTTGTTTATTATAGTCTCCTCTATTCTTTAATAATTTTATATTATTGTTACAAATATTATTTATATCTTCTTCTTTCATATTTAGTATTTTATTTAACTTTTCAATAAAATCTATTTTATTATTAAATAAATATCCATTTATACCATCTAGCACCCAACTTCTATTTGAAACTATATTAGATACAAGAGGTATTAATTTATATTTCATAGCTTCAAATAATGACAGAGCTGTTCCATCAGATTTTGTAGCACTAATATAAATTTTAGCTCTACTCATTAAATTCATCATTTTATTATAATCAATCTCTTTATAAAAAATTATATATGGATACTTAATAGATATTTTATAAAATTCATTCTCTGAAATATTTGGAACTACAAATACTATATTTAAATCTATTATATTTAAACTATCTATAGATTTTAATAAAAAGTCTATCCTAGAATTTGGGATATATGCACGGTTAGATAATATATCAATATCTTTAGTACAATATTTATTATTATCCAAATCTATTCCATACTGCCCTATAAATATTTTATTAGAAGATACTCCAAAAGTATCCACTTTATCTTTTATTTGGTTTGAAACAACAAATACTTTATCACAATTATTTAATATATATCTATTTAATCTATCAAAGATATAAGGTTTTGGTGGAGCTAAAATATCACTTCCATGACACACCACACTAAAGTTTGCTTTGGTTTTAGCTCTTTTTTTTGCTAAAAGTGAAATAAGTCCCATACTATAACTATAATGAGCATTAATAAAATCTGGATTTATCTTTTTTAATATTTTTGATAATTTTCCAATAGAAAATAGATAATGATAATTTCCACCACTATTATTTAAATTTTTATTAGATAAAAAAAATATATTGTTACATTTTGTATTGTTAATACTTGCAAAAGTAGCTAAATATACATCATATTTATTTTGAACAAAGTAATCAACCCACTTAGCAGTATGTATAGATTTTGCATCTGCAACAAAAAATATTTTTTTAGTTTTCATATTTGATATCCAATCTTTTTATATAAAATAGAAAATGGTGAAATAAAAATATAAAAAGGATATTTAATCATTAAACTAAATATATTTCTATACTCTTTTATCATTAATAATTTAACCATTAAAGTTCCTAATCTATATGAATTATTTATAAAAATATTATATCTAATTTTATAAGACAAATGATTATTTTTTATATATTTGTTTAATAACTCAACAACTTCAATATTATTTTCATATATTTTTGTAGAAGTTATATTATTACTATGTACTCTATAGGAAGTTAAATATTTATCTATTCCTATTGCTTGATAAGCTTTACAAACTTTTAATAATAGGTCATAATCCTCACAATAATTTAAATTTTCATCTATATTTCCATTTTGATTTAAAATATCTTTTTTAACTATTATAGATGAAAATACAATAAAATCACCCTCTATTAATAATTTATCATGAATATATCCAGATGGTGATTTAGTACTTTTTGATGTAATATCACCCTCTTTATTTATAATATTTGATTTTGAATATATTAAAGAGATATTATCTTCATTTGATGAATTATTTAACTCTTGAAAAGATAAAAATAGTTTATCCTTATCCCATATATCATCTGCATCTAAAAATCCTATCCACTCTCCATTACATTTTTCAATAGCAAAATTTCTAGCTTCTCCAAGAGGTGTAAATCTTGGTGCATAAAAATATTTAATTCTCCTATCATTATAAGATTTTATAATTTTAGCACTATTATCAGTGGATTGATTATCCCAAAATATTATTTCCCAATTTTGATAAGTTTGATTAATAATACTATCTATAGCTTCTTCTAAAAACTCATCACTATTATAAGAGTTCATTATTATAGAGACTAAAGGTTGATTATTCATAAAACTTCTTTATTTTTTTAATTACAAATTTTTGTTCTTTTTTTGTTAAATCAAAATGACATGGTAGAGTTAATATCTCTTTATATATCATTTCTGTAATTGGTAGTTTATAATCAACTCTATATTTAGATAATAAATGATTTGGTTTATAATGTACTCCACACTCAATATTATTTGACAATAGATACTCTCTTAACTCATCTCTTTTTTTAGTCTTTATTACAAATATATGAGGTAATACTTCATCAAAATCAATATCTAAGAATTTAATCTCTTTTATACTATTTAACTTTTTAATATATTTTTTAGCTATTTCTTGTCTCTTATTTTTAAACCCTTTAATTCTATCAATCTGTACGATACCAATAGTAGCCATAATATTACTCATATGGTATCTAAAGCCTTGATATTTTACATCAAAATCCCAGCTTCTTTGTCCCTTAAACCTTTTATCAGTATCTTTTTCTACTCCTAAAAGCCTTGCATCTTTAGCTTTTTGAATAAAACTTTTATCCTCAGAAACTATAGCTCCACCTTCAGCAGAAGTTATATTTTTAATCCCATCAAAACTAAAACAGATTATATCACCTTCACATCCTACTTTTTTACGGTTTCTAATACTTCCAAAAGCTTGTGCAGCATCTTCTATAACTCTTAAATTAAACTCTTTTGCTAGTTTATATACTGCTTTTATACCTTTAGAAGAACTTGCATAATGTACTGGCATAATAGCTTTAGTATTTTTGTTTATCTTTTTTCTAGCATCTTTTATATCTATAAATAGTCTGTTTGGATTTATTTCACATGAAATAGGTTTAGCACCAGTTGCAGAGATAGCTTGATATGATGCAATATAAGTAAGAGATGGAACTAATATTTCATCTCCTACTCCTATATCTAATGCACTTATTGCTAAATGTAAAGCTGATGTTCCTGTATTAACACAAACAACCTCTTTTTTAGTCTCTAAATAATTTTTAATCTTATTCTCAAATTTTGCAACCTCTTCCCCCATACCTAGAAACTCTTTATCCAATACTTTTAATACAGCTTCTTTTTCTTTTTTAGATATAGAAGATTTTGATAACCTTATTTTATTCATTTATTGCCTTTATCCAATATATATTATTTTCTAATTTTCCATATTCAATATTTTTAAATCCTACTTTATTAAAAAGTTTTAAATGCTCTTCTATCGTTCTTTGATATCCCCAAAATTGTTGTTTATATAATCCTAAATATCCAAGAATAGTTTTAAGATATGATTTAATTATAGACTTTATGCTTGGTTTATATGTACTAGCTCCTATTAGTAAAAAGTTTTTTATCTGATAGTCTTTTATATCTTGTAATATTTTTAAATACAATTTATCGTTTAAAGTGTAATCTACATAACTCATATACGCAAAATCAATATTTTTTTCATTTTTTAATATTTCAGGAAAAAATCCATTTAATAATCTTATATTATCAATTTTATTAAGCCAATGAGATAATAATAAGGAAGGTTCAATAGCCACTATTTCCCCCCCCATTTTTTATTTAAAGAATATTCAATATATCCATTACCACAACCAATAGATAAAATTTTATTATAATTTTTGATATTTTCATATATAAAATTTACAACTTGTTCTTTCTCTTCTTTCCATTTATTTGATAACTCACTATAAGAGCTAAACTTTTTAAAAAACTCAGCATAAAACTTATTATAAAATTCTTCATCTGCTTGTTTACTAGCATTCATTTCAATAAAACTACTAAACTGTATATTAAACCATTCTGTTTGGTAAAACTTTTGCATTAAATTGTACTCCATTCATATTTTATTTCTTCTAATTCAATATTTACAGCTTCAGTTGGATCATGTTCAATTGAAGCTAAATTTAATAACATACTATTTTCACTGATTCCTCTAAATGATAGCCATAAATTTGGTAGAATAGTAAGTCTTTGATAATTATTTTGAGAGAGACTCACACTGAAGAATTCTTTTATATTTTCATTATACACTACAAATTCAATTTCACCAAAAGGTACTACCAAATTTAAAGTCATTTTTGTATGCTTTTTCCACCCTTTTATATCACCCTTATAAATAGTAGAAAAATATGCCTCTCCAAATCCATCATATCCTTCATCACTTTTTTTCATAGCATGAAAAATATCACCTTTTGAATTATAAATTTGTTTGAGTGGCGTTAAAATTATTCCGTCCATAAAAGATTTCTCTCTTTTGCCATATTTTCATACTCTTCTATTTGAGACAATGTTTTATCTAAAATATTTTTATCACTATTATAAAAGTCATAATACCACTCACTCGTAAATCTAATAGTATTATTATACTCTAAATTACTATGCCATTTTAGATAAAAAAGTGCTTTATCACAATTTAGTTTTAATAATCCAGCCTCATGAAAAGGAATATTATCTGTTACAGTAAAAGCATCATTTATATCTTTAAAACTCCAATATCTGCTTAAATCTTCAAGAAGTTGTTTAACTGTATGATTTTGTTCTGCACGAGGTCCAAAATTAAATGCCTCACCATGCAAACTATTATCTTGATATAACTCTTGTCCAAGATTTAGATACCCACTTAAGGGTTCTAATACATGTTGCCAAGGTCTTGTAGCTTTTGGACTCCGTATCTCCACACTTTGCTTTTGACTCCAAGCCTCCATACAATCAACTACAATTCTATCTTTAGCCCAATCTCCACCACCTATAACATTTCCTGCTCTTCCAATGGCAAGTTTTATATTGCAAGTTTCTTTTCTAAAAAATGAGTGATAATATGATTTTATAACAAGTTCTGCACCACCTTTAGAACCACTATAAATATCTTTTCCTCCCATTTTATCATCTTCTTTATATCCCCAAACTTGCTCTACATTATCATAGGCTTTATCACTAGTAATCATTATAGCACTACATTTATGATTAGAGGTTCTAAGTGCTTCTAAAATATTAGCTGTTCCCATAATATTTGAAGATAGCGTTTCTATTGGGTCATTATATGATGTAGATACAATAGGTTGTGCGGCTAAGTGAAATAAAAAATCAGGTTTTTCATCTGACATAATACTCATCATCCTATCTAAATCTCTAATATCTTCAATATAGTGTTTTATTTTATCTTCTAATTTAAGTTCTTCAAACATAGATGGATTTGTAGGAATATCCTTAGATAATCCAATTACATCAGCTCCTAATTTAAGTAACCAAGTTGTAAGCCAAGAACCTTTAAAACCAGTATGACCCGTAATTAATACTTTTTTATTTTTATAAATATTATTAAACATTAATTATCCCATACTTTCCAAGGTGCTTTATCCTCATCCCACATTTCATTTAGCTTATTCTTATCTCTTAAAGTATCCATTGGCATCCAAAAACCTCTATGTTTATATGTGAGTATTTCACCATCTTGTGCTAAGTTTTTTAACGGTTCTTGTTCAAATACAGTGTTATCACCATCTAAAATATAATCAAAAACCTTAGGTTCACATACAAAATAACCTGCATTTATCCAGCTTCCATCACCTTTTGGTTTCTCTTTAAACTCTTTAACTTGATTCTTTTCATCAATATCTAAAGCACCAAATCTACCATCAGGTTGAGCTGATGTCATAGTCATAGACTTTCCATGAGATTTATGAAACGCTAGCAACTCTTTAATATTTATATCTCCAACACCATCACCATAAGTAAGCATAAATGGATTATCTCCTATAAACTTTTGAGCTCGTTTTATTCGTCCACCAGTCATACTATTAAGACCTGTATCAATAAGAGTAATTTTCCATGGTTCACTACTATTATTATGTATTTCCATTTCTCCATTAGACATATCAATTGTAACATCACTTTGATATAAAAAATAATTTGCAAAATACTCTTTGATATAATAACCTTTATATCCAAGTAGTACTACAAATTCATTAAATCCATACTCTGAATATATTTTCATAATATGCCATAAAATAGGTTTTCCACCAATTTCAACCATAGGCTTAGGTCTTATATCAGTCTCTTCACTAAGCCTTGTTCCAAATCCACCTGCTAATAGTAGTACTTTCATAATTTCTCCATATTCATTTTTATAAAATCAATCATTTTTATTTTTTCTTGATTAATATATTCAAAATTAAGTTTTTTTGGTTTTATATATATATCCTCAACACCTATTCTTTTAAACAAATTATTCCTTCCATCATTGGATCTTTTAGAACCTTTTATATACATTGCAGTACCACCTAAAATAAGTGTAGCTGCACAAGTATGAACTCTATCTGAAAAAACATATTTAGAACTTTTATATATAGCTAAGTAACCATATGGCATATCACAATAATACATATTCGGACGATTAAACAGTAACCACTTAAATTTAGTAAATGTTTCGTGATTTGTTCGTACAATATCATTATTGCCTAAAGACTTTTGAAAACTAAAAAGAGAAGGTCTCTTATCTATAATTACATTATTACTTACTAAATCAATAAATGGCTCTTTAAAATAATGAAAATTAAAAACTGTATAATCTTTTTCTAAAATAGGAAGATTTACTGCATCATTTAAAAACATACTAGTACATAAGCCATTATAGCAGTTTACCCCAAAATCTTTGTATAGCTCATAAGTTTCATTATCTCTTGTTGAAATAAAACTAATATTCTTTTTATATTGATTTAAAAAATTAAAAACATTATTTTTTTCTTCTATGCTATATAGAGATGCTCCAGATGAAATAAATCCTATTTTAATATCCTTCTTTACTAAATTATCAAATATAGTTTTATAATTATTAATTCCTTTATTAAATAATGGTCCTGCAAATAAACATATATCTAAATTTACATCATTTAAAGGTTCATAATTATTATTTACTTTCCAAAACCAATTTGCCATATCTGGAATAAAATATACATTTTCCTTACCATAAATATTTTCCAATAAGCTAATTGCCCCTAAGTCATAAAAAGAATTTCCAATATTTGTTGCCCAAAATCCACCTATATATCCTATTTTCATTATTTTAAATCCTCCAATATTTCTTTTAAACTTTTATTATTACACCCTAAATAATACTCTTTCTCTTCTTGCGTAAAATATTTATTATTAAATTGAATCTCATCTAAAGACTTAATCTTATCTACTAAATTATTATCTACTAATGGATCAATATCTACAAATTCATCAGATATAAATTTATATATTTTTTTACCTTGAAAATATAACTCTATTGCAGCAGTAGTTGCTCCTGCATATACAATAGTATCATAATCTTCTAAAGATTGATAAATATCTCTTTGTTCAATATATTTAATATTAAAACTACTCTTAGTTAAATAGGGATGCAATCTTATTTTTATATTTAATGATGTATCTTCATTATCCAATATAAGTTGATATAGTTTTTTACTAATACTTATAGATAATGGAGAAATCAATAAAATACTATTCTTTTTACCTTGAATATTATAGTTTTTATAGTCTATTCTATAATTCTTAAATAATTTATAATTAACATTTCCTAAATTATTTTTAACTAAATCATAATTAAATCGTGACATAAAAATAAATTTACTTTTTAATGTATGTCTTGGAAAATTTAACATCATATATTCTGGTGCAAGTCTAAACATAATTCCTAAGTCTAAAAAAATAGATTTTGAACTATCTTTTATTAAAAAGTCAGTAATTAAATGATGTCCTCTATTCTCCCACATATTAAGATATATTGACTCAGTATCAAGATAATTAATCAAGTTAGATATAGATTTACCTTTTACTAAGGTATATAAAATATCAACATAAGAGATATTAAATTTATTTATAGATTTACTTTGTGATAAAATCTTAAATGCTATATAGTGCAATTTTGTAAGTTCTAAAAATGATAAAAATCTTAAACTAAAGATTATATTATTTTGTTTGTATTTTAATAGACTTTTTAAACTTACAAAAGAAAGATTAATATCATGATAAATATTTTTATCTTTGAAATTTTCTAAAGGTGGTGATTTAATAGTTTTATATGGTGAAAATTCAAAATTATCATTATTATGGAATCCATGTATAATAATACTATTTTTTTTAATATCTTTTGTAAAGAATAAAAAAGAGAACAAAAATAAAAATAGCATTTTAAAATATAAATATAATTTAATCATATATCTATCTTTATCTATTTTAATATTTAAAGATTTATGATACTTTTTATTATAATATTTCATACAAAATATTATAAATTTATTAGAAGGGTATCCAGTTAAATTCATATATGGAGAAGCATAATATTCTATTGGCGTAGATTTCCTTAAACTATATCTTATATATCTATTGTATAGTTTTACTAAAAAATCAAAATTATCTTCTATAAAATATTTAAATTCTATATTCATATTATAAACCTATCAAAACTATCTATATAGTTAAATATTTTTAATTCAATATTATTATATCCATAAAATTCTATACCATTTTTAACTGAAGCATTATAATCTGTCATAGCATCTCCTATCAAAATAGTTTCATCTGTGCTGTATTTATATTTTTCTATAATATATTTTACTAAATCATTTTTATGAATTGGTGAGCCATGTATAGATATAAAATATTGTGTTAATTCAAAACTATCACATAAATTATTTAACTCATAATGTTCAGCACCTGAGACTATATGAAAATTATATTTTTGATAATTACTTTTTATAAATTCTATTGTTTCATTAATTAAATTATTTTTATCATTTAATTTATGTTCTATAATCTTTGCAAAATTATTTGATAAATCTAAAACTTTATCTTCTAAAATTTCTATCTTTAAAATTTTATTATAAAAATATCTAATTTTATCAAATCTTGATATACCACCATTAGCATAATGATACTTTTCTATCTCTTTTGTATATTTACTATCATAGTTTTGAAATAATTCAATAAATCCGTCACCTTTTATCTTCATACTATCAAGTATAACACCATCAAAATCCCATAAAATAGTCTTAATCATCTATTACTCCAAAAACTGTACAAGGTAAACCATCACAATTATCAATTCTTAAAGGTGAAACTATAACTTCTTTTAATTTAGTATTTTTGGTTATTTTTCTTAAATCCATATCTTCAAGTAGTAATATTGGTTTTTTTGGATTTAAAAATCTTTTATGTGATTTTCTACCTAGTATTCTACTTGCAAAACTAGATACTGAAATAGAATCAAATCCTATTACTCTTATACTAGGGAAATTAACTATTAAAATATCATAAATATCACCATCAAACCCATAATTTTCTTTCCAAAAAATTTCATCATCTCTCAAATGACAAATACCTGTTTTTACAATTAATATATCATATCCTATATCTTCAATCTTATCTAATTTATCTACAAGTTTTTTATTTATAATTAAATTATTTTGCTTTATTTCTATAATTAATGGTTTTTTAAATATCCAAAAGTTAGCATCGTAATCTTCTATAGTTTGTCCATTCTCATAAAAATGATAAGGCATATCTATATGAGTGCCTATATGAACTGTAGTAGATATAGTTGTATCATTAGCTATATCTCCTTTTGAAATATCACTTTTCTTTATTTGTTCAAATCTATTTCTATCTCCATAAGTAGGAGTATTAGTATTTAAAGTGTAGGATAAAAATATCATTTACTTTTCTAGCTCTTTATATATTTCTTGGATACACTCTAAGAGACCTTGTCCTAAATCAATATATGGATTTGCCACAAGCTTTTTTGCAACTGTGGGATGAAATGAATAAGGTGTTATTTTATAATGTCCAAAATTATTATCTTCAATTTGTTTTATTGTGAGTCTGTTTTGCATAATTTCTCTAATCATTGTTAACAATTCTATTCTTTTTAGTTTTTCTATTCCTGTAAGGATTATATGTTCGTTTTCATATTGATTATCTTCTATTACATCTACTGATAATTTTGCAGCATCTGCGGCATGAATATATTCTCTTAAATCTTCCCCATCACCTTTATATTCTAATTTACCACTAATTATAGAATCTTTTAAAAGGTTATAAATATAATTATTATGGCTTGCTCTCTCTCCATATAAAGAACCATATCTTATAACTGTATATTTAAGTTCATATCTTTTATAATACTCTTCTGTTAGTTTTTCTGAGGTTTGTTTACTAATACCGTAAAATGAACCCTCATCACTTAAAGCATAAGCACTACTAGCATAGATAAATCGCTCAATTGTACCTATTTTCTTACATGCTTCTAAAATATTTAAATTTCCCATTACATTTATATTCATAGCTTTAAGTGGTTGATGTATAGCATCCTCAAGGTCAGCAATTGCCGCAAAATTATAAACAATATTGACATCTTTTAAAACATTTAAAATACTATTTATATCTAAAATATCAACTTTTTGAAACTGTTGCTTTTTGTGCAAATAGCAAGATTGAGCTATATCTGCAATTACAACTTTATATTTTCTTCTTGTGAGTTCATCAGCGATATAACTACCTAAAAATCCACTACCCCCAAATATTACAACTTTTTTCATAATTTATAAAATTCCTTTATGTGTTTAATAGCACTCATTCCCATAGCCTCTACTGCTTCTTTTGCATTACCACCAATATGAGGAGTACAAATTAAATTTGGCAAACTCAAAAACTCTTTATCAGTAGGTGGCTCTTCTACATAAGCATCTATCCCTGCCCCTGCTATGATATTATTTTGTAAAGCAAATTTTAAATCTTGCTCATTGATTATACCACCTCTTGCAGTATTTAAGATATAAGCTGTTTTTTTCATAGCTTTTAAAACCTCTAAATCAACCATATTATCGGTAATATCATTATGTGGAGTATGAATAGTTACAATATCGCAAGTTTTATATATCTCTTCTTTTGAAACCTCTTCTAAATTATTATCTGCATAATATTTGTCTTGATTGATAATGTCATTTACTAATATTTTGCATCCAAATGGTTTTAATAATCTTATAAGCTCTTTACCTATATATCCAACTCCTATAATTCCAATAGTTTTACCACTTAACTGAAATCCACCAGATTTATTCCAAGTACCACTTTTCAGTTGATTTGATGTAACAAATAAATTACGACTAAACATAAGCATAAATCCAAGTGTCATTTCAGCAACTGAAAGTCTGTTTACTCCACCAGTCCAACCTATCTTTATATCTCTTTTTTTACACTCTTCTAAATCAATATTATTAAGTCCCACACCATATTTAGAGATTATTTTAAGATTAGGACATGCATCTAATATATTCTTATTTATAGGTTCTAAACCTACGATGACTCCATCAGCATCTTTTATATATTCTATTAATTCATCTTGATTAAATCTTTTTCCCTCTAAATTTAACTTTGCATTTGGAAAATATTTATATATCTCTTTTTGTAAAATTTTATTTTTGGAAAAAGAGGGTGATGTTGCTATTATATTCATTTTAAATTACTTTTGTGCAGTAATTACAAGAGAATCACCTCTGTTTGTATTTTTCATTATCTTAAGAAATTCATCATTTGTTTTTTCCAATAATTGATTCATTTGAAGTTCAAACTCATCTAAACCAGTATATAGCTTTGTATTAGTTGTAGCATCTACATAAACTTTTTGTCTACTTCCTGTAAAATACCAATTTAAAAAATTAACTATTGTATATTGATGTCTACAATCTATTTGAATATTTTTAAAACCAACTTTTTCTAACGCATAGCGTATAGTTTTTTCATAAAAATAATGGAAATGTGCTTTATGCCAAAAAAATGTATTAAAATTCTCCTGTTTATCTTCTGGTAAAAAAAAATTTAATGCTTCATTTCTATTTGGTAATTCTAAATATATTTTTCCATCATCCTCTAAACTTTCAAATATTTTTTTCAATATATCCATAGGGTAAGGCATATGATCAAGTGCATTTATTGATATTATTAAATCAAATTTTGTATCAAATTTTAATTTTTCAAAAAAACCATATTGTGCATTGATCCCTTTTTCATTCATAAATTGCACATAGCTTTTGTTTAGTTCTGTAGCATACAAACTTTTTACATTTTCTTTAATACTATATAATAATGCTCCAGCACCAGAACCAATATCAAGAACTTTCATATCTTTTTCTAAAACTGGAGATATATGTTTCAACATATCATCTAAAGTTTTTAATCTCTCTTGGAAATGTTCCTCTACATCTATCTCTGTATCGGATAAACTATTTGTTGTCGTATAAATATCATTATAATATTCCTCAAGCTCATCAGAATCCATCTCTAATGCTTGAAATATATGATTACACTTTTGACATTCTAAAATTAATCCTTCACCTTCTCTAATTTTCTTGGAGATAGTTTTAAAATTCTCTTCTTCATTACATAAATTACATGTCATATTTTTTCCTTATATTTTATAATATATTATTACTAACTAAATAAAGTCAGCACCATCTATTTTAATAGATTCACCACAAATGAAATTATTCTTAAAAGTAATATTGAATATTAAATTAGAAACATCATTTGGCAATCCACAATAGCCTACTTTGACAGACTTTCCTCTATTTATTAAAAAACCATTATCTCTTTTTAATGTATCTGTATGAAATTTTGTTTTAATAAATCCTGGTGAAATGGAATTTGTAATTATTCCAAATTCTGAATAAAACTTAGCTAAATGTTTAACTAAATAACCTATAGAATGTTTTGCTAATCCATAGGAAAAACTATTTTCTCCACCACCATAATTTGCTGATGCTGTTCCTATTAATGTAATTCTACCATATGATAATTTTTTCATACTAGGCAATATTTTTGCAATTATCATGCTTGTAGATAATGTATTAACATTTAATGTAAATATTAAATCTTCATATATTTGTGTTTCTATACTATCATTTACTAAAGCTGTTCCTTGTAATTGTATATAATAACTTATATTATATTGTTCAATTATTTGTAAAAAATGATTAATACCATCAACAATAGATAAATTAGCATTAATTTCTATAATTCTACTATTGTTATAAGTTTCTTTATTCTTATATTTTGTAATAATAATTTTATGAGTTGTATTTTTTAGAATATCATGAATTAACGGCTTAGCAATATCACTACTGCCACCAGTAATTAGAACTATTTTATTTTCCATAATAATACATAACCTTATCTATAGTATATTTAGTATAGGTTTCAAAGTTATTTTGATTATGATTTAAAACTTCAATACTTAAATAACCATTGTATCTCATATGTAACAACATTGTATTTAATAATAAATGAATATTAGCATATTTTTCAGATGGCATTGTTAAATTAGGCTCTCCTATATGTACATGTCTAATATATTTATCATAATTAAATATTTCATCAATATTCTCTTCACTTTCAATTATACTTCTAATATCTAACTGTATAAAAATATTCTTAAAATCACTTTTTTTCAAAATATCTACACCATCCATAAATGTATTTAAATAATCACAATATAGTTTTGGTAAAGGTTCAATATTAAAATTTATACCATCTGCTTTTATATCTATTTTACTTAAAAAACTTATAAAAATATTATTAGCTTCTTCTATACTATAATCATATAATTGTCTTGATTTTGGAGATCCATAAACAAGATTCTTAGTATTTAATTTTTTAGCTATTTCAATATAGTTTAATAGATATGATAATAACTCTTCCCTTTTTTCTTTGGTATTAAATATTTCTAAGTCAGGTCTTGTATAGGTTAATGAATGTAGTGCTGATACTGATACATTATATTTTATAAATAATTCTTTTAGCCATATAAAATCTTTTTGTGTCATATTTAATGGTTCTTCAAAAATAGAATTTAAAGATAACTCTACTGCAAAAATATTATTTGCTACAATAACTTTTAAAAAGTCTTCAAAATTATCTTTACCTTTTTTCCATATAATATTAGAAATACTCAACTTCATTATTTATCCCAAGCTTCAAAACTTTCTTTACCTATAACAGTACCTATAACATCACAATTTTTACAAGCACCAAAATTTCTATCAGATTTTGACAATCTTTTTCTTATACCATTTAAAGCTTTTCCATTCCAAATATCAAAGAGTTTCTCTTTTTTTAAATTTCCAAATTTTAAAGCTTTACTCCAATCATGAGGACATAAAAGAACATCACCATTATAATCTACTAAAATCATATAAAATGGATAATAACAAGGTTGTTTTAGTGGTAACTCAAGTATAGCTTCCTCTTTTTCATCTCTATATTCATTTGAATCTACCAAACCTGTTCTATTTGAGATGGTTATTCCATAATTTCCATTTTCATAATATCTCCTTCGTGTGAGTACTAAATCTTTTGGGACACCAGCTTCTATTCTCATATTTTCAAAATATTCTATTTGATGAGAACCATCATACATACTTATATTTATAGTATCAAGTCCTGAATCATAAAGTTTTTTTAATTTTTTAACGGTTAATAAATCACCATTAGAAACCATTTCCAATCTAATATTAGGTAAATATTCTTTTGCAATTGATATTAACTCTTCAACTCTTTTATGTAGTAATGGCTCTGAGAATGCAGAAAATAATATCTTACCCTCATAATTAATTTCTTGTAAATCTTGAACTATCTTTTCAAAAAGCTCTAACTCTAAACTATCAGTTGTTTTAGTATATATATTAGGATTTGAAACTGGACAAAAAGCACAATTTCTATTACATGTCCCAATAATATTAAATTCAATTATTGAAAAAACTGGTACTTTACCTACAAAAACTAACTTATCTTTTACAATCTTTTTTTTTCTATCTGTACTTTTATCTATAAATCTATTTTCCATATTATTCTACTTCATATAACTATTTAATAAACTATCTTCTTTCATTATCTGCTTAACTCTATCTAAGTCTTCTTTAGTATCAACAGCCTTAGTTTCATATTTTGTATCTATCATTTTTACTTTCATACCATTTTCTAGTATTCTCATCATATCTACTGATTCTATTATCTCCAAAGGTGTTGGCTCCATCTCATTATATTCAAGTAAAAAATCTCTAGTAAAAGGTATCACACAAACTTGCTTTTTCATAGGAACTTCTAAAATACCTTTTTTTCTACTTGGAATTGGCTCTCTACTAAAATACAAAGCATTATTATTTTTATCCATTACTACTTTTACTTCATTTGGATCTTCAAACTCTTTTACGGTATGTAAATTTGCTACTAAATTTGTGATTATCATAGATTTATCTTCAAGCATAGGAAAAACTGCTTCATCTATCATCTGTGGAAATGTTAAAGGCTCGTCACCTTGAACCATTACCATAATATCTACTTTTTTATTTTCTTGTTTTTCAATTTTAAGCATAGCCTCTGCACATCTATCAGAACATCTCTCATGACAATCACTAGTCATTACAGCTTTACCACCAATAGACTCTATATAGTCATATATTTCAGTATCACAAGTAGCAACATAAACTTCACTTAAAAGTTTACTCATCTTAACTCTTTTATATACATGTCCAATCATTGGCATTCCAAGTATATCAGCCATAGGTTTACCTGGAAATCTACTTGAACCCATTCTTGCAGGTATTATTGATATAATATTCATATTATTTAAGCCCCTCTTTTATAGTTTTCATTCCAGCCCTTGCACTATCTCCCAAAAAGAAAAAATCTAAACTATAGGCTAAAAATGTACAGCCCTCATCTATTCTACTTTGTAATTTTGCAGGGTCTGATTCTATTACATGAAATCCATAAGGCTTTTTATGTTTTTTACAAGCTAATTTTACTTTTTTAATTGCTTTTTGTACATCACTTCTATTATATTCTCCTGGAAACCCCATAGAAGCAGATAAATCATAAGGACCTACAATAGTTCCATCTATACCATCAACGGCTAAAATATCTTCAATATTCTCAACAGCTTCTATATGCTCAATCTGTGCGATAACTATAGCTTCCTCTTCTACCCATTTTTTATATTCCTCAAAACCTATACCATAATTTTGGGCTCTATATAGTCCAACTCCTCTTTTACCAGTTGGAGGATATTTTACAAAATCAATAGCCATTTGAGCTTCTTCTTTCGATTTAACCATTGGTACAATAACACCATCTGCACCCATATCCATAACTTTTTTAATGGCTACTTCCTCATTTTTACTAACTCTTACTAGTGCTTTTATATCATTTGCATGAATTGTTGTAATAAGCATTTTTGCAGTTTCTAAATCTATAGAGGTATGTTCCATATCAATACAAAGCCATTCAAATCCTGCTGTCGCCATTATCTCAATAACAGAACTATTCCCTATTGTTATCCAAGAACCTACTGTAAGCTGATTATTTTTTAATTTATTTTTTAATGACATCTTTTAACCTTATCAAAATTTCTTTTATTTCATCTCTATTTGTAGCGAAAACTTGTGGAAATATATATGTTAATATTATAACTAAAATAGTATATAAAAACCCACTACTTAGAAAAGATATTATAGGTTTATCAATATTTATAAGGTTAATTGAGATAAAAGCTATACTAGTAAAAAATAATATTGTATAAAATTGATGCCATAAGAAATATTTCATATCAAAATCCAACAATTTAGAATTAAAATATAGTTGAATATTAACTCCAATAAATTGTGTGATAATCATTTTATAGGCAAGTCCTATTGCACCTAAGTCTAATATATATATTAAAATAAATGATATTAATAATCCAAAAGGCATTGTAAAGAATGATATATTTCTCACAAGTTTTGTTTGTCCTGTTGCATAAAATATGCTACCACTCAGTTGTCCATAAGTTTGATGAATTTGGTATAATGCCATAACAATTAAAATCGAATAAGCATCTTTAAACTGTTCATCTGTAAAAATCTCTAATACAATTTCACTTTGCATTGATATAAATATTGAGAAGTAAGCAGAGATACTGTACAACATTGGAATATATCTATAAAAAAGTTTTCTCATCTCTTTTATATTATTTTTATGAAAGTATTTTGCAAATTCTCTCATAATTACAGGAGTCATCGCACTTGTAAATAAAAAACACATTGCAGCTAAACTATAAGCTAAACCATAAAATCCAGTTTGAATACTACCACCAAAAGTTTGAAGCATCCAAATATCTAAAAAACCAACTATTAAACTTAATATACTATATATTACTAATGGTTGACAATACTCTATAAATTCTTTAATGAGTGATTTTGGATTTTGGATTCTAAATTGTGAAATATTTATAAAAATATCTTTTTTGATAAATATCCATATTAAAATAAATAAAAAAGAGATAAGTGATATATATTGAAATAGAAAATATTTATCTAAATCAAATATTGTAAAATAAATAAAATAAATAAGTAAAAAAAGTGATATTATTTTATGTATTATCCTTTTAAGTTCAACTGATATTGTCAAAGCATAAGCATCAGAAATCTTAGTAAATATTTGAGTAATCCATAAAAAAAATCCATAGAATAAACCCATATAAATATATTGATTTGGAATATTTGGTAATATATCTTGACTTACTTTAAAAGCTGTTATAAATATAACAAATAGAGATATAAATAATAATATAATAAAAGAGTATATAAAATAAAAGCTAATTAACTCTTTTCTTCTATTATTAGCACTAAGTTTAGTAAAAAAAGCAGTAGAACTACCCATATCCAAAAAACCAATAACTTTAGCAAAAAAATCTTGAATATAGATAAACTGTCCATAAATCACAGGACCTAATGCTTTTGGAACTATTGCTACTAAAACAGCACCTATTACAGCACTAATGATATTTGTGAATAATTTTATACCGTATCTTTTTTTTAGGCTATCTTCAACTTTCAATTAACTTCTCAATTTCATTATTATAATCTTCTATAAAATCTGTTTGAATATTGGCAAACCTAGTACAAAAATAATCTTTTGCTTTTTGAATTTCATCTTGATGCCACCATGATAAAGGATCTTTGTATATCTCATTCACTTTTTTAGCTAAAGATTCTGCTGTATGATGTAATATACCTACATCTTCTAATAATTTAAAATATTTAGTTGCCTCTTCTCTTAATTCAAAATAATTTGAATCCCAATAAAGTAAAGTAGGATAATTAGCACTAAATGTTTCTAAATATGTAGTGGCATTATATGTTGAAATACAGAGCCTACACTCAGATAATCTCTTATAAAAAGATTTATTTAAATTTTCTTGTGTATCTACAATCTGATAATCTATACAATCTGATAATCTATTTTGAATATCCCAACCATAATCATTTTCAAATGTTCTAAATTTTATATCTTTTTTTATAGTTATTGGTAATAATTTTATAAAATCAAGCTGATTATTAATATAATTTAATAACTGTCCAGCTATTGGTATTGAATAAATATGATAACTATATCTTGGTACTTTTAGTGTTGGAATTAATATATTCCCATTTTTATTATAACCTATTTTTCTTTTTAATTTGATAGCTGATACAGGAATAACCTTTTTACTATTATCTAAAGTCCAACCCCAAGAAAAAAATTTATCAGATGATTTTATGTGATGTTTTTCATGAGAAGCGAATAAACCCATACCATAATGTCCACCATGTTGTCCTATGATATATTTTGAACCCTCTTCCTTTTTTTCTGCAACCCAAAATTTAAACATATCATCAGAAGAATAAGCATTAGCTGTAAAAATAATTTTTGCTTTTTTAGGATACTCTTTCAATACCTTTTTTCTAAATTTTGAATAACCCTCTAAATAATATTTTGGTATTTGTTTTTTAATTAAAGTTTCTAATATATCTTCAAATAAAGAATTATTTTTAGAAAAAATTAATTTATCTCTTAAGTTATTTGAATATTTTATATCTAATTTTATATTTACATTATTTCCAATTGTTGGCATTTGATTCAAACTTAGTTGTAATTTTATTTTATTCTTTAATCTAATATAAGATGAAAAAAAATGAATTTTATTTAATTTATTAACGAAAAAAAATGAATCTATTAATTTTTCTTTAATAGATACTTTTTTATTATCTTTAAATATATTATTTGGTAGAATAAAATTTATTTTTTTTACTTTAATATCAAAATACTCTATAATATTTTGATAAATATATTGATTCCATAAATCACCTATATAAATACTACTAAAATCTTTCATATTATTTGGGACAATTAATTCATCTTTGATATTTACACTATATACATAATCAATATCTTCTTTAGATGCTTTTTCAATGGATAAGTATCTATCATAAACCATTTCTATAAAATATCTTAACCAAGGTCCTACTACAATCCTCCAATATTCAATAGAAAAGTCAAGCTTATGAATATTATTTAAATTATCCTTTAGTTCTATTAAATATTTTTCATAAATAATATCTATATATTTTGTATCATTATGTAGTTTATTTCTATCATCCCAATGATATAATAAAACTTCATAATTATATTGCTCATAAAAATCTTTTTTACTATAAAGCTTACACCATTCACCCAAAAATAAAACTTTTTTATCAGTATCCTTTGGAAAAATCTCTTCTAATGCTGTAGTTATTAAAATCATTTATATTCTCATTTATATTTTAATTTATATTCCAATTATTTGTCATCAGTTTTGATGCATAAATAAAATCATCTTTATACTCTATATCATCTACATTATATTTTTTTCTATCTTGATAAATCTATCTAACATCTAATCCCCTTAAATTCCATGGCATAGGATAATACCTATTTGAATAAAACCAAACTGATAAAAAAGTTAAAAACATTGAAATTACTCCTGAATAAGCAACACCTATCGCTCCATAATATTTAATCAAACTATAACTTAATAATAGATGTATTAAAGATATAGAAAATGTAATTATAGCTAACTTATCTGTTTTCTGGGTGAAGAAAAGATAATTTACTACCATAAAATACATTCCATTAAACATATTCGCTAATAATATATATATAACAAATTTTATAGAATCAAAGAACTTCTTATCCAGAAAATATTGAAAAATCAAACTTGAAAAAAAATATAAAAGTATAAATAAAATAAATATACCAATAAAATATAAATAAGTATATTTTACAATCTTAATCTTTTTATCCTCATTATTTTTAATTTTTAATTGACTATATAAATAAGGACTCCATGCTCTATTAAATGCTGTTGTTAAAACAGTCATAATCATAGCAATTTGATAACCTACCGCAAATAATCCTGTAGCATTAGCTCCAACCATACTAATAAGTAATATTGTATCTCCTGATGTCCTTATCCAACCTGCCAATTGATGTGGTATCATAGGTATTCCAAATTTAAGTAGATGCTTTATATCTTCTACTCTATATTCAAATATAAAATAGTCTCTTTTTTTCAAAAGAATTAAACTAATAAGAGCAAAACTAACTGCACTTATAATTATTGCGATTATTCTACCCTCCCATTCCAAATTATATCCTACAACTAATAAAATTGATAATATAGTTATTAATAGTGTTTGAGAAAACTGATAAATACTATATGCTTTTGGATTTTGTTCTGCTATCCATAAAGTTGTATTTAATAGTGTAATAAATTGACTTAAGGAAACTAAAATTCCAATATACAACCACTCTTTATCTAATAAAAGCTTCTCACTTATATTTTTATCAAAAATAAATATAATAAAAAAAACAATAAATGTAGTAAAAACTAAAATTAAAAAAGCATTAACAATATATACTCGTAAGGCTTCTTTTTCTAATTTAAAAAATGCTACATTAATAGCTCCATGTAAAGAAATACCAATAAAAATAGTTAAAAATCCAACAAAAGAACTAAATGATGCGATTATTCCATAATCTGATGGTGTTAAATATTTTGTTAATATTGGCAACATTAAAAAAGGAACTGCTTTATTAACAACATCGCCTATAATATATATTATTGAATTTTTTAATACTTTATTTGACATTTAATAATACTTATCTATTGAATATATTTATTTTAAAATATATTCAATAAACTCTCTAACAGCACCATCTCCACCAGATTTAGAAAGTTTTATAATATTATCTATATTCTTAATTTTTGAAACTGCATTAGATGGACAAGAAGCAATTCCTACATTTTCAAGTAACTCTTTACAATTAACATCATCTCCAATATAAGCTACTTCATCTAAATTAATATTCTCTTTTTTACATATATCTTTAACAATATCTAATTTACCTTTATATTCTAATCCCTGATAAAGATAATCAACTTTTAATTTTTTTGCTCTATTTAATACTATATTAGTATTCTCACTTGTAATAATTCCTGTTTTTATACCAGCCTTTCGTAAAAGTTCAAAGCCTTTTCCATCATGTGTATTAAATTTTTTAAACTCTTCACCATTCTCTCCATAGTACATACCAGCATCAGTTAAAGTACCATCAACATCAGATAGAAACAATTTAATTTTTTTCTTATTATTATTGTTTAAAATATACTTTCTCATTAACTTTTCAGCAATAATCCAATCATCTTCTTCATCTATCTCAACAGATGTAAACTCTTCCATTTCATAAATAGTTATTTTATCACTTAATCTATTTTTATCTTTTTTAATATTTTTTATGCTATTTATATAAAAAGCTCCATTTTCCATAAGCATACCATCAAAATCTTGTCTTCTTGGACGATTTGAATAATCATAGTTTAATGGTATTCCATCATCATTCCAATAAAATCTTTTAGTTCTTACACAAGTTAAAAGTGAATCACTTTTATCTAATTTTAATTTATCTAATGCTTCATCAAAATCTTTTGTTTGTGTTAGTGGTGATGTAGCTTGAACTAGAAAAAATAAATCATTAGCATTAAAACTATTTTTATTTATAAATTCTAACATAACAGATTCCGTACTTGATATATCATTAGCATTTTTGGCATCTCTATCATAAACTTTTACTTTAGAAAACCCAAAACTATTTACAACTTCTTTTATCTCATCACAATCGGTAGCTACATATATCTCGTCAATATTTAAAGAATCTTGTAATGCTTCAAGATTCCAATAAACTAATGGCTTACCGCAAAACTCTTTTATATTTTTAAATGGTATAGATTTGCTTCCACACCTTACAGGTATAAATGCTATGTTCATGACTATTTTCTATTCTTTAGTTTGTCTCTTTGAACTTGTTCAATATGTAGAATATCATCATTTTTAAAATGTAAAGCCTCATATGTAGCATTTAAGTCTCGTACAAGTTTTCTTAAGCCATCTGCTTCTAGTGAAGCCGCATGATCTGTACCTTTCCAAGTCCTATCTTTTGTAAAATGTCTTTCAATCCATCTAGCACCTAAAGTATATGCTGATATATCAAGTGCTATACCTAAATGATGTCCTGAAAAACCTATTTCATTAACTCTATTTTCATAATTTATATATAACCAATTTATTTCTAATAGTGCTACATCTTTAGCAGGGACAGGATAACCTGATGTACAAGAATAAATTAATAGTCTTGATTTTGCTTGGTCTGTTTTTTCAAAAAATGAAACTATTTCTTCTACCTCTTTTTTTGTAGTCATACCAATAGATAATTGTACTTGACCTTTAAATTCATCTCGTAAAACTCTTAACATCTCAAAATTATTATTACAAGCTGAAGGCACTTTTAAAATTTTGGTTCAAAAGTTATCATCTCTTTTGCACTAGTTACATCCCAAACAGATGTACTGTAAACTATACCTATACTATCGCAATACTCTTTTAATTCTCTATTTTGTTCAATATTAAACTCTAAAAATTCTCTATGAGCACCATAAGTGTCACCATAAGAATTTTCAGGAACTGGATGTGGAGCATTGTATTGTTCTTCTGTCAATAACTCTTTATTATTTCTTTTTTGAAACTTAACATATCCAACACCTGCATCTTTTGCTAAATTTATTAACTCTTTTGCTATATCCATATTTCCCATATGATTACAACCAATTTCAGCTATAACCTTTGGTTTTTGATAATTAAATTTAAAACTCATTTCTCTCTCTTTGTTAGTTTATTTTATCATAATCTATTCTACCATATTTATCAAAATAACGAATAATATCATCTTCACCAAAATAATCACCTAATTGGACTTCTGAAAATATAAGATTCTCTTTTGTATTATTTATTATTTAATGCTTACAACCTTTTGGAATATAAATATATCTACCTGGATATACATCTATTAGAGATTCCCCTAATACAACAATTCCAGTACCTTTAATAATGATCCAATGTTCCTCTCTTCGTTTATGTTCTTGTAGGCTTAGTTCACCATCTGGAAATACAGTTATAATCTTTGATTGAGCATGAGAAGATAAAATAGTACTTTTATAAAATCCCCAAGGACGATTATAAATCTCATGCTCTAAAATAGAATTATCTAGTTGCCTAAAATTATAACTCAAGTCAAAAGCTATATTTTCTAAAAGCATAACATTAAATTGCTTTTTGGTTAAGATATTTATCAAACCCATTTCATTATCAACAATTGGCAAAAAATTTATTCTTTCTAAAGCAAATTTTTCACAAACTTTATCAAATTTAGAGTTTATATTTAAATAAATAAAGTCTTTATTATATATCTCATTTATACAATCATTTATAGAATATCCATTTAATAATCCTCTTCTAATATCTCCATCCGTGATCGTAGCAACAACTCTATTTTTATTATCTATACAAAGTAAGAATTAATTTTTATTATGTTCAAGCTTTAATAATGCATCTTTTATATATAACTTATCATTAATAATTAAATTATCCATTTATTTTCTTCATTAATTTATCACAACCTCCATGTAGCATCACTAACCACACCCTTTACATCTATTAAAATCAAATTACCATTAGACATACTCTTATATTCATTAGTTGAAATCTCTTTAAACTTACTATGTCCAACAGCTACAATAATAGCATCATATATTTTACTATTTAATGGTAAATCATCTATAAAATTAAGATTTTTACTCTCTCTATCACTTTTATCTACCCAATAATCATAGACATCTACGCTACATTCAAACTCTTCAAGTTCATTAATTATATCAAGAACTTTAGAGTTTCTCATATCTGGGCAATCCTCTTTAAAGGTTACTCCCATTACCAAAACTTTAGAACCTTTAAGTTTTTTATCCTCTTTTATCATAAATTTAATAGTCTTATCTGATATTAATTTACTCATAGAGTTATTAATCTGTCTTGCACCTAAAATTAAGTTTGGCATATATCCCAAACTTTGTGCTTTATGTGTAAGGTAATATGGGTCTACTCCAATACAATGTCCTCCTACAAGCCCAGGGTTTAGTTTGATAAAGTTCCATTTTGTTGAGGCTGCTTCTATTACATCTTTTGTATTAATATCCATTAAATCAAATATTTGTGCTAGTTCATTAATAAGGGCAATATTTACATCTCTTTGAGTATTCTCTATCACTTTACTTGCTTCTGCTACTTTAATACTTGATGCTTTATATGTTCCTGCTGTAATTATTGACTTATATAGATTATCTACTTTGGTAGCAATTTCTGGTGTGCTTCCTGATGTTACTTTTAATATTTTTGTAACAGTATGTTCTTTATCTCCTGGATTAATTCGTTCAGGTGAGTATCCACAAAAAAAGTCTTGATTAAACTTTAATCCACTTTTTTCTAAGA
>Ga0256842_1000917_pt1 | contig 25307 bp, 38 predicted proteins | sample 4559240metaG_FD_185973 | JGI IMG/M metagenome (GOLD analysis project Ga0256842, IMG submission 185973) | Hydrothermal vent microbial communities from Guaymas Basin, Mexico - 4559-240 | ecosystem: Environmental > Aquatic > Marine > Hydrothermal vents | place: Mexico: Guaymas Basin | collected... | reverse complement strand
GAATCTATTATTGATGATGATTGGTAATTTTTAGACGCAAAAAATATAAATAGTTTAAATTAAACTTAAGGTGTTTATATGTACACATACAATATTAAAGAAGTTATTAAAATTTATGATGGGGATACTATCACAGTAGTTTTAGATCTTGGATTTGGAATAACTAAAAAAGAAGTAATTCGTTTATACGGTATTGATACTCCTGAACTTAGAGGCGAATCAAGACCACAAGGGTTGATTTCTCGTGCCAGATTAGTAGAACTTATTGAAGAACATAAAGACACACTTTATATTAAAACATATAAAGATAAAGCAGGAAAGTATGGTAGAATGTTAGGCAGTATTATGTATAAAGATGGTGATAAATCACTTAATGAAATGCTTGTCGATGAAGGATTAGCAGTAGAATATTTTGGTGGGAAAAAGAAAAAATGAAATTTAAATCGTTTGTAGATGAATTAGCATTAAGAGAGTCTTTATCAGACACTGTATCTGAAGAATTGAAAATTAAAAAGAAAAATTGGAAACTAGAAATACCTGGGTATGAAGTGGATGTTAATGACAAAATACAACACTCATTGCTTCAAAGAGCACAACTTAGAACAAGAGTACCTCTTAAACAAGTACAAACAGCAATGCAACATGGATTAGAATATATTGTTAAAAAAATAGATAACAAAAAACTTACTAATCGTACTATGGTATCACTTACATTTACAAAATCTGATTTTAAAACATTAGTACTTGTTAATCCAGACGAAAAATATCTTAGAGTATCTACAATTATGAATACAGATATGCCAACTAAAAAAGATATTAAATGGAATCTTAACGAATTTCAAGAAATATTTTGGCCGTTAGAAATAAATAACAATGAGACCTTTGCATTTTCTTGTGATGTCGATGTTTGTCCTGGTACTACATTTTTAGCTGAGCCAGCACTTTTTGAAAACACACATGAAATATTTCAACAAGAAGACATAGAAAACTTTAATTTTAGTATTTAAAGTTTTAAATATTTAAGTGTTCTTTAATGTAATTTTTGTTATAATATTTCATTAAAAGGAACATCTTGAAAATAATTTTACAAAACATTCCACAATTTAAAATTGAATTAATAGTGAAAGAGGGTGAAAAGCATCTTTGGAAAAAGTTTGCACCTTATCACTACATGACCGCTAATAAACCACACGATAAAACACTACCTAATGGTGCTAAATTTTTTACTTTTTATTGGACAAATAATAACACAGAAATTTTAGTTGGTTGTATAGGTGTTATGTTTCAAATTGCATCATATCCTGCTAAACGATTAACTAGAACTATTGTACTTCCTGAATTTCAAGGATTAGGTATTTCTTCAAAAATGATTAATAGTATTAGTGATTTTTATACTAAACAAGGATTTAAAGTTTATGGTGCTACATATCATCCTAGATTAGGAGAATATAGAGAAAACTCCAAAAATTGGGTTGCTGGACACTACAATCAAAGAGAATTCAAACTATCAAAAGACCATAATGAAAAATCTATGGCTGGGTTAAGAGATGGTGAAAAAATGTATAGACATTATTACACACAAACATTAAATTATGATTTACTGTTTGATCCTATAGAATTACATAATTTAGAAAAAGAAATTAAAACATTAGAAAAAGACATTACTTCTGAAAATTTAGATGAGTACAAAACACTTCGTAAAAAACTTAATAAGATTTATAGTATAATACATAAAGTTTTACCACCACAAAAAGAACTATCTGTAGGTTCACTAAGTGATAAGGATAATAAAAAGTACAAACAACAAAATAAACGAAATAAACGAAAAGTACTTACACGAGAAGAACGACTTAAACTCAAAGCACTTAAAGCACTTAAAACATAAAGGAAATTTAAATGAGGTCAGTAACAGAAAACAACTTCCGAAAAGAAGAATTTAAGGGTAAAGACCCTTTGGGTTATGAGTTTAGAGAAGATGGTGCTATTGTTAGAAAGGACCGTTGGGAAATGGCATGAGAATAATTGCTTCAATTTTAATTGAAAGTGATTACGAAATAGAAGATGTCATAAATAAAGTCAAAGAACTTAACAAACTTAAATAATTATACTAAAGGACACTAATGACGGTTAAATTAGAAGAGTCTAAAATTACTAAAGAAATATGTGATATGTTTACAATAGAATATCAAAAAGAATACACATTTAATGAACATATTCTTGATATAGATTTTGAATTTAATATTGGTTTTATAACAGGTCAAAGTGGTAGTGGAAAATCACTATTATTGAAACGGTTTGGCAAGGAACAAGAAATACAATGGTATGATAATGAAGCAGTTTGTTCGCACTTCAAAAATACAAAAGACGCTATTGATAGATTACAAGCAGTTGGGTTTAACTCTGTACCCCAATGGTTATTGCCTCGTAGAATATTATCACAAGGGCAAGGGTATCGTGTTGATTTAGCAAGAAGTTTAAAATCTAATATGGTTCGTGATGAATTTACAAGTACTATAGATCGAAACACAGCAATGGGACTAAGTAACTCTATACAAAAGTATATTAGAAATAAAAATATGGTAAATGTAGTGTTTGCAGGTGTACATCAAGATGTTATACCTTATTTACAACCTGATTGGATTTATAACACAGATGAAAAAACACTTACTATAAACAAAGACCGTTTCAATATGGAACTAAAAGAAAATAAACCACATTTTATGATAATAAAGGATTAATAATGAATTTTTGGGATAAATATAAATTTGCGTTAGATGGGTCTCACTTTAATTACAAAGGTAGATATAACGAAAAGATTCCTGTACACGAAATGGATAACGATGATATTAAAAACTTCAAAGCAGTACTAACAGAAATTAGTGAGGAATTAGATATGGTTATAGAACCATATTATGATGAGGATTATGATTATTGGTTAGCAGGTATGTATATAGACGAATCTACAAAAGTAGCAGATTTAATGACACAAAAAGGTTTATTATATGAATAATACAAAAAATAATATTTTAGAATATTTAAACGATGAACAAGGTTCATATTTCACTAAAATTGTTGAAAATGTTATTACTAACCACGAAGCAGGTGCATTTGATGCTAATTATTTACTAATAACAGGTAAAGCAGGTTCGGGTAAAAGTACATTAAGTGCTAGTCTAGTAAAATATTTTCAGGACAACCCTGTATCTGATAAAGATATTCAATGTACTGCATTAACACATAAAGCACTTTTAGAACTACGCAAAAAATTAGAAAGTGCAGATGTTAATGTTGATGAATTAAATGGTGTAAGTACCGTACATTCATATTTTAACATTAAGGCTTCCATAAATTATAAAACAGGTGAGGAAGAATTCCAAGTAGATTCATATGCTAAAAAACCAAAAAAATGTTCAATTTTATTTATAGATGAAGTATCTATGATGGACGAAGCATTATTCAAATTAGTAAAATCTCAAAGATACTTATATGAAACTATTATTTTAATCGGCGATGAATTTCAAGTACCACCAGTTAATAATTCAGAGTATAATTTATTTCAAGATACAGGAATTACAAAATTTAAATTAAATGAAGTTGTTAGACAAGCAAAAGATAATCCTATTATTCAATTAGCATCGGAAATTGTTGATAAAATCGAAAACAAAGATTATAAAAATCCATCATTTTGTATTAAACGAACAATTGATTATTCCAAAAAAACAGATAAAATTAATGTAGTTACAGACACTCGTGGATTAGTAGAAGCATATTATAATTTTGTAAAAGACGATATAGGTAAACCAATTAAAGAATCCAAATTTTACAATTCATTTTTTACCACATTTACAAATAAAACAGTAAACTCTTTGAACTATGTTGCTAAATGTATTTTTAAACAATCAAATAATATTAATTTTCTTGATGTTGGTGATTTATTAGTTATGCAATCTCCAGCGTTTGACCCATATTTACCTGATGTAATTATAGCCCAAAATAATGCTGAAGTACTTATTAAAGAATTAGAAGAAGATACATATGAGGGTATAAACATATATGTAGTACATTTCGATTCACCAACTGGTAAAAATTTCCTTCGTGTAATTAAACCAGAAGAAATGAACAAATACCAAGAAAAATTAGATAAATTAACACAAAAAGCAAAGATAGATGGTAGACAATGGAGGAACTTTTACGATTTTAAGAAAAAGTTTGCGGAAGTAAAACAATATTTTGCAGTAACTTGTCATAAAGCGCAGGGTTCTACAGTAGAACAAGTATTTGTAGATAGTACAGATTTACCTTGGAGAAATGATATTGACCTGTCTTTTAGATTATTTTATGTTGCTATAACTAGGACATCAGATATTGCTACTATAAAGTATTAAGATTATTAATCTCGTCATTAAATTACAATACAGAAATAAGTGTAATATTATCTAATATATTTACAGATTTTTCAAAACAATTAACACTTGCAAATATATTATATTACATTGAAGCAATTTTAGATGGTTTTTTTAGAATAATAAATAAATTAATACATTAGATACATTAAATACACTGCATTAAACTCATTAATAAAAATTAGTGTATAATACAAATATAAAGGATACAAATGTTAGCATATATAAAATTCAATTCTTCAAAGGAATTTGAGGATTGGCAAGTACAAAAAGAAAGAAAAATCAATCAAATATCACCAATAGTAAATGACATATCATTAAAAACATCAAACAGTTCTGAACTAGAAGCGGATGGAGAAGTAACATTTGGCATCTTTGTAGTGTATTTTAAGGATTAAGAATGAATGTAATAAAAAGAGATGGTCGTAAAGAACCAATGGACCTTGAAAAATACCATGATATGGTTGGATTTTTCTGTGAAGGATTAAGTGGGTGTTCTATAAGTGAAATTGAATTAGCGGCGGCACCACAGTTTGTTGATGGTATTAAAACATCTGACATTCACAAAGTAACAACTAAAGCAACAGCAGATTTAATTAGTCTTAGAAAACCTAATTATCAATATGCGGCGGCTAGAAGTTTACTTATGGAAATTAGAAAAGAAGTCTGGGGACAATGGGAACCAAAACCCTTAATTGAAACTATTAATAAAAATATTAAATTGGGTTTTTATGAAAACTTTCATTTGTATTACACTAATGACGAAATTGATCATTGGGCTTCCAAGATTAAGTATGATCGTGACTTAGATTTTACATTTGCAGGATTAAGCACTGCTATTGATAAATTTATTGTTAAATCTAAAACTAAATCAAAATTACTCGAAACACCACAAGAACTTAATATGCTTGTTGCAATGGCAATGTTTAAAGAAGACCCAAAAAGAGATGAATTAATACTTGATTATTATAATGATCTTAGCACATTTAAAATATCGTTACCTAGTCCTATTATGAGTGGTTTAAGAACACCATCAAAAGGATATGCAAGTTGTTGTTTAATTGATTCTGGAGATACTACTAAATCGCTTACTGCAGCCAATGGAGCAGCAGTTGTTATGACAGCACACAAAGCCGGAATCGGACTTCATAATGGTAGTGTTCGCGGAACTGGTGCAGGTGTTAGAAATGGTACTGTTAAACATACAGGCCCAGTTCCTATTCTTAGATGGTTTGAAGGTGCTGTTAAATCCTTTTCTCAGGGTAGTCGTGGTGGTAGTGCCACATCCTATCATATGTTCTGGAATTGGGATATTGAAAAAATTCTAACACTTAAATCTAATAAAAGTACACCAGAAAATTCAGTTAAAAAACTAGATTATGGCATTGGTTTTAATAAACTATTTTTTGATCGTGCTAAAAATAACGAAAATATAACATTATTTAGTGCTGAAGAAACAAGAGATTTGATTAATAATTTATATGATTACAAATTATGGGAAGAAACATACTTAAAATATGAAAATAAAAGAGGTATTCGTAAAAGAAAGGTAAATGCTAGAAAATTACTTAAAACATTTGCAACAGAAAGATTTGAAACAGGTAGATACTATCCATTATTTTTAGATAATGTTAATGAAGGTCCTATTAAAGCATCAATTAGAATGTCAAATCTCTGCGCAGAAATCTTGCTTGAAGTATCGCCACTTGAGCATTTATATGACAAAAACGGACTTATTGCTCTATGTATCCTTAGCAATGTAAATGCCGGTAAAATTAAAGGATTAGATGAACTTCCAAGACTTACAAAAGAGTTAGTTCGTTCATTAGATAATATTATTGATATACAAGATTATCCATTACCTGCAGCGGAAAATAGTACTATAAATAATAGATATTTAGGTATTGGTATTAGTGATTGGGCTCATTATTTAACTAAGAAAAAAGTAAAATATGATTCCGATGAAGCACTCGATTATGCAGAAGAATTTGCCGAACATTTACAATTCAATCTCTTAACAGCAAGTATGAACCTAGCCAAAGAAAGAGGTGAAGCACCGAACTTCCGTACTAAATCTAAATATGCGGACGGATGGTTGCCAAATGATGGTAAATGGAAATTTATTAGTCATGAAAAATGGGAACAGTTAAGAAAAGATATTGTTGAATTTGGATTGAGACACATTGTTTTAAGTGCTATTCCACCAGCAGGCACATCAAGTGATTACAGTAATAGTACATCTGGTATTGATATGCCAAGAGATTTAATTGTTACCAAAAAATCTAAAATTGGTAACTTCAAACAAATTGTACCTAACTTTGCTAAAGGAAGTCAGTACTATACATTAGCAACAGAATTAGATAATATTAAATATTTAAGAATGTTATCAAGATTTCAACTGTATGTCGACCAAGCAATATCAACGAATGTGTATTGGACAGAGAATGATTTTGTTATGGATTCAAATAACAAACCTAAGTTTCCTATGAAACTTATGGTTAGAAGTATTACAGAAGCACATAGAATGGGACTAAAAACAACTTATTACTCAACATTTATTAGTATTTTGGACGAACTTCAGGAAATTATCGAAGATGGTTGTTCAGGTGGTGGCTGTCAAGTTTGATGCAATCACTTATATTAGTATTTTATTTATTATTGTTTATTGTATGGATATCAGGAATGTATATAATTGCAACATTAGTTGTGATTATATCAATAATAATTAATAAAAAATCAACTATAATATACAAAGGAACAAATAATGGAAACACAAAAAATGATAGATGAACTTCGTGTAGAAATACAAAGAGTTAAAGAGTTTGTAAATGTTAATGGATATAATAATAGTACAGCAATAAATAGTATTGTAAGAAGATATAGATCCGAATTAAAAGAACTATTACACATTATTACCATGGACCAAGATGACGGTTTAACAAAATATTAAAGGAATATAATGACACCAAGAGATTTTTGTTTCTGGTTTATGGGTTCACTTGAACTTATTGAATCAGAAAATGGATTAAACAAGAAACAAACACAAATTTTAAAAAACCATTTAAATATGGTATTTGAACATATTGTAAATGATGATGGTACACTTAAAGATGAAGTACCTAAAGAGGTAAAATCACCTGATTTAACATTAGGGCCTTTGGATTTTAACCCTACTATAAATTGCTAAAAGGATAATAACAATGACATCAACTAACTTCTGTTACTTTCTACAAGGGTACTTAGAACTTTCAGATCCTAAAACAATATCAAAAGAAGAACTTACAAGAATTAAAGGACACTTGAGACTAGCGTTTCGTGATGATATTGACCCAAGTATGGGTAACAAATTATATCAAGATAAACTTAATAAAATACACAACTACCCAAATAATGGGACAGATATAGGTAAATATTTTGAAAAGTACCTTCAGGAGAAAGATACTGATGTTTGAATGGTTAAAACAAAGAAACAAAACTAAATATATAGACATCACTAAAATTAAAGATGTTCAAGACTTATTAAACATTTTATTGGATACAGGTATTTTACCCAAAACAATAGAAGTAGCCCCGCGATTAGAACAAAAATACAAACACTTATTAAAGGAATATAAATGAAACTATATGACGAACAATTACGATTAGATATAATGAAAGAACCTATATTTTTTGGTACAGGTAGAAATATACAAAGATATGATATTATGAAATACCCAGAATTTTATGATACTGCAGAGAAAATGGATGCCAACTTTTGGAAACCTGCGGAAATTAATCTTACACAGGACCAAATAGATTACAAAGAATTTGAAGAAAATGTACAAAACATTTTTAACAAAAATCTTAAAAGACAAATTGTTTGGGACTCAAATCAAGGTCGTGATATACTTGCTACATTTGGTAGAGTATGTACAAACCCAGCATTCGAAGTAGCAATGACTAGATTACAATTTCAAGAAGTAAATCATAGTGATACATATTCATATATTTTAAGAAATGTATTTGACAATCCCGCAGAGATATTTGATAGTATTTTAACAGAAAAAACAATAACAAAACATACAATTAGAACTATGCAACCTTATGAAGATTTTTATAAATTACTTGCTAAATATGAATATCTTAATGATGTTAAGGCTGACGATAGTACAACATTTAAAAAATTAAGAAAATTTGTATTTAGTACAGCAGAATACTTACATATTTTAACACCGCCAACTGATTTTGAGATGAAAAAAGCACTATGGTTAGCACTTATTGCTTGGAACATAATTGAGGGTATTCGTTTCTTTGTATCGTTTGCTTGTACATTTGCATTTGCTGAAAATAAAAAAATGACTGGTAATGCTCAAGAGTTAAAACTTATTGCAAGAGATGAAATTTTACACTTACAAATTACACAAAAACTTATTAACATATTAAAAACAAATGAGGAAGAAGGATTCTTTGAAGTTATTGAAGAGTGTAAAGATGAAGTAACACAAATGTATGCAGATGCTGCCTTTGATGAGATTGAGTGGGCAGAAGAACTATTTGAAGAAGGTTCAATGATTGGATTAAATGCCGATATTTTAACTCGTTATATGAAACACATAACAAATGTAAGACTTAGAGCAATCAAAGAACCTAAAATGTTTACTGAAATTACACAAAATCCACTACCTTGGATGGACCAATGGTTAGGCCAAGGTAAAGAAGAAGTCCTTCCTCAAGAATTAGAAATAGTGGATTACAAAATTGGTATTATGTCGGATATGGAAGAAGATGAATGGGATGATATTTTTTAATAAAAAATATCATTTTATTTACTAAATAGATAAAAATAGTAAATAAAGGATTAAAATGAACCAAGAAACAGATTTAATAACAAAACTAAATCAACCTCATAATACACAATTAGATACTTATAATAATATTACAAGTTCAAACACTAATATTGATTTAACAAATACTACATTCACTTTGGATTGTAGTATTATTTTAAAAGGTAAAGAGTACACAGTAGACGATTTAGTTGAATTACTTGAACTAAAAGAAATGCTTAAAAAATTACACCCAGAAATATTTTTAGTAGCTTAATATTAAAAGTATATAAGTTTCTTTTAATAATAAAAATGTTATAATAATATATATAAAGGATATGAATGAGAGTAAAACAACTAGGAAACGGTGGTGGATTTGATTTTGATAAAACAAACTCATCATTTTTAATAGAACACAGTAATACAACAATTTTATTTGATTGTGGTTTTAATATTATGAATAAATTAAAATCAGATGATAGTATAGATATCGAAAAAATAGAAAATGTGTTTATTTCACACATGGATGAAGATCACATTGGCAATCTTAAAATGTTGATTTATTGGCGATATTTTATGTATAATAAAATTACCACTGTTATTTGTAATAGTAATATTAAAGAAAATATTTTAGATTATCTCAAGCATATAGATTCTGAACTTATTGGATGTCAAAATACTTATGCTCATATGTTTAACATAAATACTACAATGTATGATACTACTATAAAAATAGATAAAATAAACTTAGAATTTATCAAAGCATATCATGGTGTTATATCAACAACAGGTGTTATATTTACACATAATAAAAAAAGTATATACATTAGTGCGGACACAAAAGCAAATAAACAAATTGAAGATAAAACTAAAGACTGTGACCTTATTTTTCACGATTTTAGTAATTGGGATTGTGTAACAAGAAATGTACATACTTGTAAAACAGATTTTGAATTAGAATATTCAAAAGAATACCAAAATAAAGTAATCAAGTATCACACAGGTAGTTTAGATTTTTACAAGGATTGGCGAAATGTATAAAGATTTAATATCAAAGAAATTTGGTGTTTACTTTATTAGATGGCAAATCAGTGCATGGGTGATGTTACCATTTATGTTGGTGTTAGCAGCACATCTTCCACTATGGTTAAATCTTATGATGGGTCAAGCAATAGGGTCAATTATTTTTTGGGAAATCGATAAGTATATTTTTAAGTCACATAAAACGGATAATGTTGAAGCTGATATCGAAAATATTGTAAATAATTTAGAACCAAGAGTATCTGATAGAAAATTGTAGATAACCGTAATTATAAATAAATTATAATCAATCAACATAAAGGGTGTATAAGTGTTAAAATATATAAAAAATAAAGTAAGTAAGTATATAATATCTAAAGAGATAAATAAATTTATAACTCTATCTAAACCAAAAAAAGAAAAAGTTGAATTAGTAGATATTAATGTTACGGAATTCGAATTGCCGAGAAATGCACAATATAATCCTAGAATACCCGATTTAGTTAATGGTAAAGTATTTTCATAAATGACACCTAAACAAATTGTCGAGTATTTAAGAACAAATATAAGTAAATGGAACCAAATAATTGAAAAATTAGATGATGATGATACTTTTATTAATGTATGTAATTATAAAATTACAGCAGCAAAAGAAAAAATTTCTAATATAATTAAAAAAGAAAGTCCTGAAGACTTCTTAAAATAAACACAAAACAAAGGATAAAAATGATAACACATACAGATGTACCAAGTAAATATTTTGTACCAGCAAAGGACCTAATCATAGTTCAGCCTAGAGAATTACCAAAAGGCGAAGTTACAGCAGAAACAGGAATTGTTTTAGAAATGGAGCAAAATACTTCAGTAGTAGACCGTCCGACTCTTGGAAAAGTAATAGCAGTTGGTGTAGACTTAGATCAGAGTATAGTAGGAACTACAATTATGTGGGCAGAACAAGACGGTATTGATGTAATACTAGAAGACGGAATGTTTCTAGTATTACAAGAAAAGTCAATTATCGGAACAGTTAAAGCAGATTAATATGTCAAAAGCAACCTCAGCAGCAGACAAAATTAATGCTATTAGTGCTAAATTTGATGCTGCCGAAGCACTTATTGGCACTGATATTCAAACAACTTTAGATTCAAGTGTGCAAGAAATAGTTAAAAATAAACAAGAGTATAATCCAGTTGATGTTATGAGTTTACAAACAATGTCAGAAGATTTTTCATTTTCAAGACAAACACTTAAAGAATCTATTGTTTATGGTAGAAAAGTTCTTGAAATGGCAACACAAGATTTATTACTTGCAGAGGGCGATAAAAAATCAGGAAATACTATTGCATTTGCAGAACTTACCACTGCTGTTCTTAATGGTGTAAAAACTTATTCACAATTATATAAAGATTTTTCTACTGTACTACTAAATATTAAGAAAATAAACAACCAGGATACACCTGATACAATTAATAATACAGTTAATATTATCGAAGATATTTCAACGGTAGATCTTATTGAACGAATGAAAAATGCCGATAATAACTAAAAGTTTAACACTTTTCTATACTATAAATAGTTAAAAAAGAGGTACACTTGAATTTTAATTATACAAATAGAAACGAATATAAAATGTTCTCTTCTCAAACAGCTGAACTTATTAATTTATATGGTATTAAGTGTAAATTACTTTTAACAGAAAAAATTAATTACGACAAAAGTTGTTTTGGCGATTATCAAAGTATAAAAACAAATAAAGAAGACACATTTTTAATTCCTATGCTACCGGAAAATAGTGATACTTATGATGATATTGGAATTAACTTTTCTGAATTTGGTATGCTAAATGTTGAAAGTATTAATATGTTCGTATCCAGAAAAGTTATTGATAAAGTATTTGAGGAAAAATTTGATGAAGAAGGTGTTGAAGATGAAGAATATGTTGTTGACTCATTTAGTCCTATCAAAAGACTTCAATCTAATTTAGTTATTTTACCTAGTAATAGAGTTATGGAGATAACAAATGTAGAGTTTATGGTGCCAGGAATCAATAATTTATTTACGGAACAAGATACTAAAAATGTTTACAAACTTACTATGAAAACATATGATGTTAAACTTACAGATGATCTGGAATCTATTAATGACGAAGACACTGAAACTATTGGTAGTTACAAAGAATTAGATTCCTACTTCAACGAACTTACAAATAATCATAATACAGTAGAAGACGAAGCAAAGGTTCAAATAGATAAAGATACAGAAAAAATTGTTGTACCCCCAGCAGATGATGTATTTGGGAGATTTTAAATGGCTAAAGAATATGTATTAATAAAAGACACTAAAGAAAAATTAGAAGTTATTGAAGTTATTGATAATATGACTAAAATTAAAAACGCTAAAGGTGAAGAATATAATGTTCCTAGTTCTTATTTAATTACTTTAGAACATTATCTTTATATTAAATCAGAAAAGAAAAAACTTAAAGAGCAGTTAAAAAAATAATATAAACTACAATTATTTTACTTTTTTAATAATAGGTGATATTTCATGCAAAACTTCTTTAGTTACTTCAGGATTATAAGTAAGTGATGATATTAGTAAAATAATAGCAATAGCAACAATAAGCATTTTAGGAGATATAGCATTATTTAAATATTTTTTAACTTTAATATGTATTGCTGTTTCCGTATGCTGCTCTGTTAATACTTTATGTGATAATTCATTTAGTTCCTTCATTAATTCATCTCTCGATATAATACCGTCTAACATCTTCTCTTTAATAATACACATTTCACGAACAGATTCTTTTAAAATTTCTTTAAATGCTTCATTTTGAGTTTTAAGACTATCTATGCTATTTTCAAAATATTGTATTACTTCTTTAATATCTTTAAAATCTGCACTAATTTGTATTAAAGTAGATGTGTTTTGTTGAAATTGTAGTTCGTGCAATTCTTTATCTAATTTTTCAAATATTCTTCTAATTTCTTGTTTAGTGACTTTCATACACACCTCATTATAATTTATAGTATTTATAAATACCTTTTTATTATTTAGAATTTAGTTGCAATTCAGTCAAAAAAATAAATTTAATTTCTTTTTCTTCACAAAATTTACCAGCTTCCTTCCATTTAGCTGAATTTATTGCGTATGTCGTAAGTGCTTTTTTATAATTTTTCTCAGATTTAATTGATATTTTTTTAGGTTTTTTTGGTGGTACAGTTTCGCTGCTAGATTTAATTTCTATTAAAAATGTTTGTCCGGTTTCAAAAGTAACAAGTAAATCAGGAAAATATCTATGAATTTTATTATCTGTTGGTTTTACATATTTTATTGCAAACGGTTCACAAGCCCAAGATTTAATCTTTGGGTTAATGTCGCAAAATTGAAAGGCTTTTAGCTCTAAACCGCTCTTATACTCAACAGAACCTGTTGATTCGTTAAAACTTTTCATATAATCATCATGTGATGGTACAAACTTATCTAAATTTTTAAGTTTATACCATCCTTTTTTATTACGATAACCCATATTAATCCTTTAAAATTTTAAAATAAATTACTAACACCAGAAATAATATCAGAATCAGTGTTACCAAGAATGCTCCCAATTAATCCGGAATTATCATTTTTAATAGGAATGAATTCTGAATATGTAAAATCTATACTAAACTCGGACATAGTAGAAGTATCACCATCATCCAATTCTACCGTTCCTATTGTAGTCGGATATGCATTTTGTAATTTATACCCATACACTTTTTTACCAGTATTTCCTAATTGCCATATATTAATATCTGTTTGGTATATAGGATGACCAGAATTGCCGTCAAATGCGTTAAGTAAAAATGACATACCACCATCTGTTTCAAATGATGTTTTTAATGTATTAGCCGCTTTAATAAGTCCGTCAACTGTTTCTGTTAATTTTCCTACATTATCACCTAATTTTCCAAGAAGTCCATCACCTTTTGGTTTTGTTTGGTCTACAAGTGATAACCAATTATCAAATATTTCACGAATACTCATATTACTATCGTCTACAAATGATACAGAATATGTACCAGCAAATGTTGTTTCTGCTCTAACATTATATTTTCTACCTAAGTGAAATATAGGTGTTGTTGATATTGTTCGTTCTGGTAATGATGTACTTCTACAAAGTATATTTAATTTTTTACCATCACTTCCTGGAACTGGTATTTCTAATAAGTACTTTGATTTTCTTAAGCCTAAACCCGGTCCTAGGTTCTTCTTTAAGTCGCTAATTGTAAAATTCATGTTATTATCCTAAAAATTCATCTATTGAAGTACCAACTGTTTTACCAGCATCTTGTATTTTAGCTGAACTTGCTGCTGCTTTTTCGTTAATATACTTACCTGCAGTACTATCTGATATATAACCCATTGCTTTATTAACAGCACTATTTGCAGTATCTTGTATTTTTCCAAGAATTGCATTAGCAATATTATCAGCATTAATACCCTCTTTCTTCTTTACAATATCAAAATGTGAATACGAAAATGTTACACTAAATTCACTTATTGTTGATATGGTTTCAGACCCCATATTTATTTGACCAACTTCTCTAGGAAATACATTATAAAAGTTATACGAAACTTCGTCTAAATCACCTTCAAAATTTAATTGAGTTAATATAATATTTGTTTTGTACGCACCTAATCCTTCATTATTTATTTTTGATTGTAATGCTGCCAATTCTAGTGTTTTATTTTCTGAATAATTTTCAAAATTTAATGCTTGTGCCCATTCGTAAAACATTGATCTGTATTTATGTTTGGCATCTGCATAAAATGTTAAATCTAAAGTATGCCCAAATCGTTCTTGACCTGGTACTGGTACATTTCTACCTTTATATTTAACCATAATAATGTCATTTGTTTTAGTAGGAAATATAGCAGATTTACAAATAACATCAAGATTTTGTTCACTTTTTTCAAATACTGTAGGTAATGTTACTTCACATCGAAATTTTGATGGTCTTGCACCATCTTGTAATACATTATTAAGTAAATTTTGTACAACATCACTCATATAATACCTTCTTTTTAGTATTTATAAATACTAAAAAAGGAGATACATTTGAAAATATCTGATGCAGTTAATATAATCCAAAATAAAAAATGGACAAAAATTAATAATTATTCTATTTACATAATGTTTGACGCTCCTACAAATGGCGGAACAGGTCCTCAAGATTTTGCTAAAATGTGTGGATGGTATGATATTGAACCAGACGATTTAAATTCTTCATTAATAAGTTTAACTACACCAAATTATGCAAATGCAAATGTAATGCAATATGTGTCATATGAGTGGAGATTTCATCAAGGTAGAGACGAAATATATAGGTTTTCTATGACATTTAGAGATTATGATCAAATGAAACTTTATAACACATTTAGAACACTATATATTAAAGGTAAAGAACAATATTATGATAAAATAAAAATGAATGTGATGATCTTATTAGATGAAGATATTGGTGTTTACACTATGCCAGTATTTCAAACAACTACTGCTATTATTGAATCTGTATCACAGTTACAATTTTCACATAATACAGAAAATCAAATAGCTGAATTTACTGTAAACTTTATTTGTAATACAACAGAAGTAGGTGGCGAATATACTAATCATTCAGGTAAAACTGGTATATTTGAAAAATAATAAATAAACAAAGGAAAGAAATGAGTATTCAAAGTAATCAAAACACAAACAACGAAATTAAGTCAAGAGGTACAGTACAAATGCCTTCAGTTAATACACAAACAGTTCAAAATACTTCTGTAAAAACAGAGTTTTTTGAAATTAATTTAGGGCATAAATCAGTATTTGCAAGAAAATGGAAAGCTAAAGACAGAAAAAATTTTAAAAAAGCAATACAATCTGATGAAAATTTAGATAATGCAATAATGAAAGCATTGGTTATGAACTGTTTAGAAAACAAGAATGTTGCACTTACACAAGACGAAATACAATATATTTTAGTAACAATAAGAAAACATAGTATATCTGATAAAGTAAAATTTGAATATATTTGTGACGAATGTGAAGAAAAAGTAAATCTTACACTAAATATTGATGATGTCAATTCCTTTCATTACAGTGAATGGAAAGAGTATAAAGGTATAATGTTTGGAAATATCCCTAATGCTAAATTTTATAATGAAAATAAAGAACTTGGCGATGATATTAATGAAATTGCATTTCATACTGTAAGTATTAACGGTAATCAAAGTATGACTTTTGATGAAGTTATTAATTATTATGAAGAAATGGATATTGATGAATTTGATGATATTTTTGAAGCATTTTTAAACCAAACATTTACATTACTTAATAAAAAAGAAGTGGAATGTCCACATTGTAATAATAAACAAGTTTTTGAATTTGATGAAATACCAGGATTTTTCCCTGATACTTGGTTAAAATAAATTATGAAAAAGGTTCTAAGATATAATGATAAGGTAATTACATTAACACCTTATAATACAATTCAAGAAAGGGATATTTTATTATATACTTCTGGTAAATATGAATTTGATGCTTTAATGGAAATAGTTGAAGATAATATAAAAATCCATGAGCCTTATACATATAATGATTTATCTAATAATGAAAAAATGTATATATTATTAGAACTTAGACATATATCCGTAGGTGAAGTATTTTCATTTATCAAAAAATGTGAAAGTTGTGGTGAAAAATATGAGTTAGATATTCAATTTGAAAATGTTCTTAAAGAAGGCAATTTATCATCTTACAAAGATTTTAAATTAAAAGAAGCATTTTCGAATGATTATAACGATTATGTAGATTTTGATATAGATGAATTGGACATAGATATTTATGACGACCTTGTTAATTATATAGAGGAACATAAAACTAAATTTAATTTTACAGCGGAATCAAAATGTATTCATTGTGGAAATATTAATAATGTTACATTATTAAAAAAACATCTTATAGAAAATTTAAGTGAAGACACATTAACTAATTTTTATCATACAATAGGTAGTATGGTTTATCATGGTCATTATTCTAAACTAGACATTGATAGTATGTTACCATTTGAACGAAGTGTATATTTGTCAATTCTAAACGAAGAACTTAAGAAAGCTGAACAAGGAGATATGTGATGGAAGAAGAAATATATACTAAAAAAGCACAAAAGGAAATTCTTAAATTAAAAAAAGAAAAAACATCAATAATAAAAGAAAAAGAAGACCTTGAAGAAAAGTTAGAGAAAAAACAAGCAAGTTTTTTATATAAAAAAGTTAGTAGTAAACTAAATACTGGTAGTTTATTTTCAAATAAATTAGAGAAAAAAATTGCTAAAAAACAAGAACAAATAGATAAATTAGATCTTAAAATTAGTGATGTAGAATTTAATGGATTAATAAAACCTGTAGATATTAAAAAAGGTACTGTTGAAGGATATGAATATGAAAACAAAGTTCTTGATCAAGTAATTAACAAATACAAATTATCTATGAAAACTGCTAATGTTACAGATATTAGTCTTATTAAAAAAGTTATAAATTTTAAACAAAATAGAAAAATTAAAAAAGTTGAAAAACTTAAAAAAATAAATGATAAAGAAATTAAAAAACTAAAAAGACAGGAAGAAGATGTAAAATATCAACAAGAATTAGCAGAATTAAACAAACCAAAATCATTAGATGATGAAACTAGCCAGTTTGACAAATCAAATGAAAGTAAAGTTAATACACAAAAATCTAAAAAAATAGTGAAAAAACTTTTTACTAAAGTTTCTCAAGTATCGACTGAGGAATCTACTGATTCTAAAAATACAAATAAACCAGCAGAAGCGGTATCAGAAATTAATTTTGATAGTATCAATAGTTTTGATTTAAGTAATATTTCAAAATTAATAGGTATTAATACTAAAATATATGAAGTGTTGTCAAAAATAGAAGAAGACTCTATTGATGAACAGGATACATCTATAAAAACTTCGTCAGTACCAAATTCTGTTGAAGTACAAAAAGTATCTCAAATAAATGAACCAGAAAAAAAAGATGACGAAAGTTTTCTTAGTAAACTTATTAAAGGGTTTATGTTATTATTTGGACCTAAACTATTTAAATTTTGGAAAATGTTCAAAGGGTCTGGATTATTTAAATTTTTGAGTAAACTTGTTAAAGTTAGTGGTAGTATATTAAAATATCTTGCTAAAGAAGTGTGGAAAACATTAAAAGGTATTGGAACATTAAGTAAATGGTTGGGTAGTAAAATATCAGAATATTTGAAACCTGCTGGTAAATTTATGAAATCCATATTTAGTTCTATTAAAGGTAAAATAACTGAAAGTGTTGAAGCAGCAAAAAGTGCATTTATGAAAAAATTTGGAGAACCATTACAATGGTTAAAAAATAAAGTAGGAACACTTAAAAAGTTTTTTAGTGGATTAGCAGATAAAGCAAAAAATATTAAAGACAATGTTGTTAAAAAAGTATCAGATGCTAAGGATTTTGTAAAAAATAAAGCTGGTGCTGCAAAAGATTGGGTATCAAATAAATGGAATAGTGTAAAAACTAAAGCAAAAAATATTAAAGACAATGTTGTTAAAAAAGTATCAGATGCTAAGGATTTTGTAAAAAATAAAGCAACAAATATTAAAGACAATGTTGTTAAAAAAGTATCTGTAGTTAAGACTAGAATTGTTAAAAATGCTAAAAGTGTTTACAAAGGTGCTAAAGGATTGGCAGGTAAAGCATTAACAGTTGTTAAAAAAGGTATCGGTAAAGCAGTAAAATTTGGTAAGAGTAAAGTAGCTAAATTAACTGGTGCTGCAAAAGCATTAGCTAAGAAAACTGTAATGCCTATGGTTAAAAAAATTATAGGAAAAGTAGGACTTAAAGCATTGTCAAAAGTTGCAGGGTTTATACCAGGTGTTAGTATTTTGACAGGTTTAGGGTTTGGAATATATGAAGCAATGAAAGGAAACTACAAAAAAGCTGCACTTGAAGTTATTGCTGGTTTAGTTGGTAGTATTCCTGGAGTAGGACCCGCTTTAGGATTAGCAATTTCTGTTGGTGGTGAAAGTATATTAGATAATGCTAAGAAAACAAACAAATTAAGTGAAACAAATAACAAGTCTTTAACACCACAACAAAAAATAATAGCGGAACAATTAGAATCAAATAAAAATCCAGAATCACCGGTTAATGGAGCACTAGCCACAGAAAATTCATCTCAAAAAAATGAATATGATAAAGATGATTATATTAATGAAGAAATTAAAAAAGACGAAAACGAGTATCAAAAAAGTATGATGGTAACAAATAAATCGCCTAAAGAACTTGAGAAAGCACAAACATTAAACAACATATCGTCAATTATTAATAAAAGATCACAATTAGCACCTGCTTTAGCTGCGACTCCTATTGCTAATATAAATAATATACAGATGGAACAGAATCCCGATAATATACATTTATCAGAAGCATTCAATAATTCGTACAAATAAGGAAAATAAATGGCAGAATTTGGTAAAAAAGCAGCAAAAAACAAAACAAAAACACCTATTCCTGATAGTGGCGCGTTAACAAAAAAAGCAGTAATGGGTAAAAGACAAATTACTAAAGACACTAAAAGATTATTATATTTTCCTGACGATATTATGAGTAAGAATTTTAATAATAAGCGATTATATATTACTATATATAAATCAAAATCAGTAGAAGATATTGAAACACAACTAAAAAACACATATAATAGAGCAAAAGATAAAATGTCTGCTGCTTCAAAAACAGAAGGTGATGCTATAGACAAAACTAAAGCAGTTGCAAGTAGTATTGGTAGTATTTTAAACGAAGTGGAAGAGTTTAAGGGTGAAGAAAAACTTATTATAGCATTACCTTTACCTAACGAATTATCAGATTCTCAAGCACACGGATTTAGTACAGATACTGGTATTGTTAAAGATGTTGTGGATACTGCTGATGATATAGCATCTGGTTTAATTGGGTTCAGTATTAATAAAGCAATAGGTAGAATTGCTAGTACATTAAGTGTTCCGAGAGTTCTTGCAAATCCTGGTTATTTTCAAAACTACACAGGTTCGGAACCCAGAACTTTTTCATTTAGTTTTAAAATGATACCAAAATCAAGAAAAGAAGCAGATACGATTATTGAAGTAATTAAACAACTTAAAAAACATAGTTCACCATCAATTACAGCAAATAGTATTATGAGAGCACCTAATTTCTTTCATTTTTGGTTTAGTAATGATACTCTTCAAATATTAACAGGTATTAGACCTTGTATTATATCAGACATTGCTACAAATTATGCAGGTAGTGGTATTCTAGAAACAACTATGGACGGTATGCCTAAACAAATTGATATAACAATTACTATAAAAGAGCTTCGTACAATTACAGAAGATAAATGGTATGTTAAGGAGGTTAAATGAAAAATACAGTATTAAAATATGATAAAATTAGCAGTTTAAGTTTTATTTCCGAAGATTACACTTCCAAAAAAATGGATAAAATCCGTGAGTTAAAAGAATTATCCGATGCAGATTGGGTAGAATATATCGAATTATTTGATAACCAAACTATTGAACAAATTTCATTTATTCTTTATGGTAGTGCAAATTATTGGGACCTTCTTATTGTTATTAATGGTATAGACCCATTATTTGATATGAGTTATGATTTCGACATACTTGAAAAAATTGCAGAAAACAAAGTACAAAAATACTTAGATAATTATGCTGGAGCATACAAAAGTGATACATACGATAGGCTTAAATCACTTACACTTAATAAAGAAATAGTACAAAATGAAATAAATAGACAATTAAAAATAATAAAACCAGAAAAACTTTATGATTTTATGAGTCTTTTGAAAGAAGTTGAATTATGAGTACAAATACTGGTTTATTAGTAGATTCATGTAATTTTAAAACACTTACACTTACAATAAATGATATAGAAATACAATCAAATTATATTAATGAAATAAGTATTGATTGGAGTGGCAAGTTTCGTATTTATGGTAATGTAACTATAAATGACCATTATGATTTAGTAAATACTATGCTAGAAAATCCAGGCCAACGACTTAAAATAAAACTTGTAGATAATTACAATACAGCATTTATTCGTGAGTTTATTATTACAAATAGTGGTGAAATAAAAGAACAAGATTTTAAAACAATTCAACTTAAATTTCAAGATACTATATCGTTTATATTACAAAATACATATAAAGCAAAATCATACAAAGAAACAACTCTTGCAGATGTTTTTAATGATTATTTATTAACAGAAGTTGATAATAATACAAAAATTATAAACGAATTTAAAATTAAATTAATTTCACAGAAAACAAGAAAATTAAGTAATTTTATTGTACCATTACATATAGATTTTCTAACATTTATTGAAAAAGAATTTGATAGAGAAGGTGTTTATTTTTATCAAACTAGAAAATATATGGTTATTGGTGACGAAGATATTCCTGATATGTTTAAAAGTGATGAATTACCATATGTGCAGGTTGGTAAAACTGATTTATACGGCTTTAAAATGATGGAATATCAATTGCAATTTAATAATATTCGTAGAACAAACAATATAAAAAAATCAAAGATTATGGCATATAATCCTGAAACAAAATCTATAGTATCATATACTAAAAACCTTGAAAATTTTATGGATGAATTTAATTTAGGTGGTGTTGTTAAGAACTCGCAATTAACTAACGGTACACAATACGATACTAAAAGTTTAATGATAGATACACAGGAATATAGACATAAAGAATACAAATATAACACGGAAATGAATATTATAGTTCCTGGTAATATACAATATAGTTTATTATGGAAAGAAGTACAAGCTAGAGTTTCTGGGTCTCAAGTGTCTATTGAAACAAGAGAAACAGGTGATGTAAAACTTAGTGGTACATATGAAATAGCAAGGGTGGAAGACAAAATAATAGCAGGTCAAAAATTTATACAACGATTAACTCTTAGAAGAATAAATGAAGGTAAACAATGAAATTATATAGAGCAGTAATAGAAAATAATATTAGTCCTAAAAAAGATGGCAGAGTTCAAGTAAGAGTAATCGGTATTCATGATGAAAAATTAAAAAATGTTAAAACAGAACATTTACCATGGGCAGAAGTAATGCAAAGCACTGCTTTTGGTTTTAGTAGTGGTGTGGGATTTAGTTCAATTCCAAATATAGGAACTTGGGTATTTGTTACAATGGACCACGAAAACCCTAATATGTTTATAGTTTTAGGTGCTATTAGTGGTAAAAGTACTAAAAAAGCAGACAAAACTGTTGGCTTTAATAGTCCAGACGGTGTTTTTCCACTTGAAGATAGACTAAATGAAGAAGACCAAAATAGATTACAGCGTGTTGATAAATTGGAAGAAACAATTCACAAAAAAATAAACGACACTTTAGATATTTTTACTAAAACAGACGGTGTATCTGGTGCAGATGTTAGTATGACAGAACCTAGTTCATTGTCTAATTTAAGCAAATATCCAGATAATGCAGTGATTGAAACTAAATCAGGTCATGTTATTGAAATAGATGATACTCCAGGTAATGAAAAAATTCGTATGTATCATAAAACAGGCACATATATTGATTACAGACCCGATGGTAGTATATCAAAAAAGGTTATGAAAAACATTAACAAAATAGTAGAAGGGTATGTTGATACACATATTAAATTAGGTGTAAAAAATTATATTGAAGAAAACCTGGACGAAATTATTTTGGGTGGTATTAGACAAAGTGTGGAAATGGACAACTTTCAACATATAGCAGGATTTTTTAAGATACAGGCAGATGGGAATTTACTTATTAATAACGATGTTAAAATCGATGGTAACTTAGAAGTAACTAAAAAAATTACAGCTAATAAAGATATTAGTTCAAAAGCAGAAATTGCAGATTTTAAAGGAAATTTAAGTTCCCTTAGAGATAAACATGACGCTAATGTAGCAGTTTATAATAGTCATACACATAATTCCTCTGACCCTGCACATCACCCTGTAACAGTTGTTCCTAATCAAACGGAAGCTAACGACCCTAAAACAAGATGGGGCGATTATACTTGGAGTAATACACCAAAAGGGTTTAAATAAAAGTTAATAATAAAATTGTTATAATTAAAATATTATCAATATAACAAAAAAAAGGATAAATATCAATAAATCACAACAAACAAATAAAGATATGATAGTATCAACACTTAGATGGGTATTTGGTATTATTTTAACTATTGTTATTGTAAGTGCAATGACTTACAAACACTTACATAAACCCAATTATCAACACCCTTTACATCATAAGAAATATTAATTCTTACTTAAATTTACATTAATGTACTTCTTAATTTTATAAATACATTGTTAAAGACTCAAATGTGTTAGTGTTTATGACACTTCCTATGTAGTTGTTATTATTTACCAAAATAATAACAGTTTGGCTACAATCAATATTAGAGTTCTTTGTTACTTAACCTAAAGAGGGGTTTTGACCAACAAAGGTAACAAATCAAACAATTAAGGAGGCATAATATGTCTTTACTCTCACCCGGCGTAGAAATTATAGAAATTGACGCATCAGCAATCGCTCCAACAGTATCTAACTCAATTGCATGTTTCGCAGGAGATTTTGATCAAGGCCCAGTAGGTGTTTATATGTTAATTACTAATGAAGATGAATTAGTATCATTCTACGGCAAACCAACCAAGAAAAATTATAATGATTGGGCACAAGCATCATCATTTTTAAAATATGGTAACAAATTATTTGTTTCAAGAGCAGCAAATACAAATGCTAGTACAGAAGAAATTGACGGTGTAACAGTAACAGAGGATGTTATAAATAATACTATTGTTAATTTATCAGGAAATTTAGATAAAATTAAAATAGGTGATTATGTTGCATTTGGTAACGATGAAGGTTCAATTAAAATAACTTATGTTGTTATGTCTAAATCTGTAGATTCAAATAATTATACAAGTTCTATTGAATTAGATAGAGCAGTTTCTGTTACAGTAGCAGATGATAATAAAATTTATAGTATTTCTCAATCAATGAATAGTGTTTTTGACGCAGTAGAAGACGGTGCAACGGCAGTATCGGATGTCGATTATGTAAGAACACAAATTCCAGTATTAAATTACTCTGATTTTGAAAACAAAGAAACATCGATCGCTATGAATGGTGCTACATCTAAACTTAAATTTATTGCTAAAAACCCAGGTAATTGGGGCAATGATATTGAAGTTGCTATTGCAAATTCAGAAGATTTTGGACAAGCAAAACAAGCATTTGAAGGCATTTCGCTTGATGATTTATTCGAATATTACCCAGTAACAGGCGAATTTGGTATTGTTGTTAGAATTAATGGCCAAATTAAAGAAACTTTTACAGTATCATTTGATGAAAACGCTAAAGACCAAAATTATAAATCAATGTATGTAGAAACAGTTATAAACACTAAATCTAATTACTTATTTGTAAAAGATAATATCAATAATATCAATCCTATCGATTCTTACTTATTTAGCGAACCAAAAGGAACTATATTTTTAGTTAACGGTACTGATTCTGTTATGGGTCTTGATGACTTAAATACTGCTTATGAAGTATGGGACAATAAAGAAGAAGTTGATGTTGATATTGTAATAGGTAATGAACTAGATTCCGGACTTAGTGCAAAAGCATTAGTTGATGTAAGAAAAGATTGTATAGCATTTATTGGTGCTAACAGAGAAGACACTGTAGGTCTTAAAGCATCTGATATTGTTAGTAAATTAGTTGCTTGGAGAAAAACAGGTGCACTTAATTATAATGATATGTTTGTAGTTGCTGCAGCAAACTATGCTTATGTTTATAACAAATATCTTGATAAATATGTTTGGATTAACATTGCAGGACACATCGCAGGTCTTAGAGCACAAACAAGTACAAACAGAGCAAGTTGGTGGGCATCAGCAGGTCTTGAAAGAGGTCAACTGAAAGGTATTACTAAATTAGCATTTAATCC
>Ga0256842_1000916_pt1 | contig 25354 bp, 14 predicted proteins | sample 4559240metaG_FD_185973 | JGI IMG/M metagenome (GOLD analysis project Ga0256842, IMG submission 185973) | Hydrothermal vent microbial communities from Guaymas Basin, Mexico - 4559-240 | ecosystem: Environmental > Aquatic > Marine > Hydrothermal vents | place: Mexico: Guaymas Basin | collected... | reverse complement strand
TTAAATAAAGCTAAAGGAGTACCATCAGGTGAATATTTACCTATTTGATTAGTGCTACCATGTGCAACCCAAATATTACCTTGCCTATCAATAGCAACACCACCACCACTAGGAGTAGCATTAGTTCTTGCAGGTAGCACATCTTTTTCTATAAGACTATCAGTACTAGGATTGTAAGTTGCCCTAATTACACCAATATTATTACCATTATACCAATTTCCATACCAAAGTCTATCTTCATAATCAACAACAATTCCATAAGTAGTTTTATTTCCTGGTGAAGGATAGGATTTGTAAAAACCGTTTTCTCCAGGATTTTTATTTGTATCTATCCTTATTGTTCTATGATAGCCTAAACCTGATGACCATAAAATACCATGTTTATCAAAAGCTAAACCATAAGTTCCATAGCTATTTCCTTTAAAGGCTAAATTACTACTATGGTCATTTGGAGCCCTTAAATCTAATATCCTACATCTTGGAGCATAATTATTACTTGCAGAAGGTTCTATTTTCGTATCAGTTATTTTATAAATATAACCACCAGAATAACATCCTACCCATAAATTTTCATCTTTATCTAGAGCAAGCCCTCTTGGTCCACAACCCCAATTTAAATCTACTTCACAAATAAAGTCACCATTTCTACTTAACTTTGTTACATCATGACTGCTTCTGTTACCAACCCAAACACTTCCATCAAATCCAACTGCAGTTCTTGATGGGTTATCACCAACACCATATTCACCAATTAAAACACCGGTATGAGTATTAATTTTAGATAATGAATCTCCTGCTGAATTAGCAATCCACATAAAATCATTTTCAACATCTTCGTAAGGAGTTTCTAATGACTCCAACTCTGACTGATAATAAACATCTCCCCACATTGGAGCAATAACCATTTCAGCTGTTTCAGCATTACCAAAGCTAACAGCTCCGTGTCCATCAACAAATAGTTTATTATATAATTTATCTTTAAATTTAAAAGTATAGCCAGAACCATTCGCATTGTCTAAATCATAAATACTGTATGGCTTCATTTGAGTATCATCTAAATATAATTCTTCAATATCTTCTCCAAAATCTGTTGGAACTGGATTCGTTTCAATATCTCTTAGTGGTAAATCAATAAATGAGCTATTTACTTTATTTAAATATATACTCCTAATATTAACATCTTTTGAATTTGGAAATAAAGCAGTTGGTTTTTCATTACCAACACCAACCCAAGTGTATGAACTTGCATTACCGTCATCTGGTACAAAAGTAATCGATTTACCCTGCCCTAATGCTCTATTATTTGCAGCAATTTCAATAAAATCACTATTATCTTTTTTTAAACCAACAGTCGAGGCTCTTCCTAAACAAATATCTGATTCATTACCACCACTATATAAAAATTCAATTACATTTGAACTTTCATGTAAAACCAACTCAAAAGAACAATTATGTACAGTATTACCATCTGAAATCCTAACTTCATCATACATAACGATAGCTTTTCTTTTAGGTGATGTTCCAATCACATTATATGTAACATGCCCTCCCATTGTAGATTTTAAATTAATATCAGAAAACATAGGTAAAATAGAATTATTTACAGGCATAGAATTTAAGTGTACACTATTATCATGATTAGGTTCGTCTTTTTTAGGAAAATTAATATTTGAACTGTTTTTTGCTCCAAAATATATATAACCATTTTCAGTAACATAAAAATCATTATATGAATTTCCATAATAATTAAATGTAAAAGGTAAACTTACTTGAAAATTTGTATCATATAATAAAGAGTCGGTTAAATCAAATGATGCACATCGTTTCCCCTCGTAACCATCAATACATTTATTAGAAAGAGGACAGTTTGAATTTGATGTACAAACTTTTGCGTCTTTATTATATCTTGCAATATCAACATAATCACTTACCACATTACTTGTTATATATCTATTATTCAACCATTTAGTATTACTATTATAATTTAAATCAGTATTTGCTGGAGGTGCATGAAATGTAATAACAGTACCCCTAAAAATCTTAGGCTGATTTTTAATAACTTCAAATCTCTTACTTAAAGATGTTATACCAATAAACGCATGACTGCCCAGATAAGCTCTGTCATTACTATTTCCATTTAAACCAGGATGAGAAAGGTTGTATAAAAATTGAATATTTCCACTATCTTCATGTATTATTATTTCAAAATTATATTCTGAACCAGAATCTCCATCTCTTTCAAGATTTTTGTATTGTATAATTAACATTTTTCTTGGACTTAATCCTCTTTCTTGATAGTATATTTTTGAATTACTTGTTAACTTTAATGCAGAATCAGCAAATGGAGCAATGACATTTTGATTTCCATCAATATCAGTAGCAGGATTACAAGAAGTACTTCCTATTTTAATATATCCTTCCTTACAAACAGTTAAAGAAGATACAGAGGTTCCATAAAAAAAGAAAAATGGTTTTGAAAATAAAATATGGCCTTCATGATTTATTTCATGTAAACTATCTTGAGCGGTTTTTGATATGTCAATAAAACTCTCTATACTTTTATAGAGATTTACTAATTTATCTACAGAAATATTGAGAGGAATAATTTTTATATCATCAGAATCTAAATTTTTCAATCCAATTTTAAAATTAAAATTACCCGATTCAACAGGAGAACCAGAAATAACCCCAGTTGTAGAATCAAGCATTAAGCCTTCTGGTAAGTCCCCCTCGTATAAAAGATACTCATCAGCAATAAACTTACTGCTTTTAAGATTAAATTTATAATCTTTATTTATAATAGCAGAATTAATACTCATTCTAGAGTCTTTAGAATTATGAGAAATACTTAATACCCTAGACGACTCTAGATCTATTGTGTTGTTTTCTGAATCTATATTACCACACGAGTAAATAAAAAATGTTATAAAAACAACGAATAATAATTTATACATGGAACCCCCAATAAACAATACTATCATAATTAAACTATTAATTCTTTGATTTGTCAAGTATTTATACTTATTTTAAAACATAATTTATATTTTTATTTTTCTATCAACTTATTTTATTTACATCAAAAAAAGATATACCCTTTTTAGCTTTAATATCAAACAATTAGAAATAAGAATAAAATCTTTATCCCTAAAACTTGACATTAGAATAATAGAGCATATATTGTATGGCATAGTTTTGATGGAATATATTTTAAAAATAAAATGAATATTTTTTTAATATTTTCGTCCAAAGCATAGTTTTTAAGTTTTCGTTTATTTAATAGGAGGAAAAATGAAAAAACTTACTTTGCTATTAGTTGCAGCAGCAGCAATGGTATTCTCAACAGCATTTGCTAAAACTGCTCAAGCAGTAGGTGCAGGAAAAATGAAATTATCAGCATCAGCAGGTTTCACAATGTATAGTCCTGAAGAAGGTGATTCTACAACTCAAATTGACTTCATGGGTAAAGGAACTAGTTTTGGAATGGGAATAAATATGGCCGGACCTGGCGGAAATGCATTTACATTTTTGGATAGTCAAGCTTCAGGTTTATCATTTGCTTATGGTATTAATGATGAAATGCATGTAGCATTATCTCTTCCTATTTTTAATATGTCATCAACAGGTGATAATTCAACTAAACAATTATTTGGTGCAGCTCAGTTAGGTTTTGTATTCTCTAAAGCAATGGGAGCTATGGATTTAACAACTACTGCTTATATCAACGCTCCATTTGCTGAAATGTATATGGATGATAGAGATGAAAATGGCAATTTTGACCAACCTTTAGGCTTTGGATTAAATATTGCTATTGACAGCCCTGAAGTAAGCAAAATTATCTGGGGATTCTGGATGAACTTTTCTATGTCTCTTGAAAAAGAAAAAGAAATAGATATGGGCATGGGTAAAATGACCATTAAATATGGAAAAGGAATGTTTGTAAATTTTGTTGGTATTGTAGGGTATAAAATCAATCCTAAAATGGCTACTAAACTTCATATTTATTATGATGTTCCAAATCTTCAAGCTGAAGGTGATGATGCACCTGGTTTTGGTGATGGACAATTATCACTTAAAGGTGTTTTTGATATGAAATTAGCTGAAAATATGGGAATTAGTGCTGGATTATGGTATAGAATGGGATTAAGTGATAAAGCTGGTCTTAAAGATGTAACTAATCTTGGATTATCTCTTGGATACAACATGACTTTCTAGTCTAAACTTATTCTAAATATTCAAAAGGCTCGCTTTTGTGGGCCTTTTTTTTTATTTTATTTTTATTCGCAAAGCTTTAAATCTTTGCTCTTATAGTAAAGCCAAAAGTCTTTACTATGATTTTTAATATATAAATATAATTATTTATCTCCAATTTTTGGGATTATATTTAATATAATTTTCAATTTTTAAATATTCATTCTTATTTCTAATGATATGCTCATAATAATTCCAATGCCATATTTTTTGATAATTATTTTTATTTAATTTCCTAATTTTCTTTGATGAAATTGATTTAATTTGCCCAATAATATTTCCTAATTTATCCTTTCTCCCTAAATCCCCATAGTACGGACGAGGCGTTGCCTCGTCCTCTATATTAATCACAGGATAAGGCAACGCATTATCCCTACATATATTATCATTTTTATTATTTTTAATATTAATCACAGGATAAGGCAACGCCTTATCCCTAATACATATATCATTATTATTATTTGAATTATTAATCACAGGATAAGGCAACGCCTTATCCCTACATATATTATCATTTTTATTATTTTTAATATTAATCACAGGATAAGGCAACGCATTATCCCTACATATATTATCATTTTTATTATTTTTAATATTAATCATGGGATAAGGCAACGCATTATCCCTAATACATATATCATTATTATTATTTGAATTATTAATCACAGGATAAGGCAACGCCTTATCCCTACATATATTATTATTTGAACGAATTTCCAATATAAAATGAATATGATTTGGCATTATAACATATATGGGAATAAATACATTTTTCCTTATTCTTTCTGTTGCTAATAATTCATTTTCAACTATTTTACCACTATTATTTAATATCATTTCGCCATTAACAATTTTACCAAATAAACATTTAAATTTATATGTATTTATTGTAACAAAATAACTACCCTCTTTTGAATAATCATAACAACTTAACCTAATCCATTTACGATTATACATTTCCATATTCCTCCATTGCTTTAATTGAAACATCAAATTTTTAATTGAAACATACATTTTAAAATTATCCTTCCAAAACACATATTTAAAGAGATAATTTCTGCTTATTTATTAAATTATCAATTAATTTTCCAGAATATTGAAATTTAAACCTTAGGTTAAATTTTCTGTGTAAAACAAACTTTGTTTGGTTGAAACAGCTCTAATCTTTAATCTTTAAAATTGTACTACTTGAATTTCCCTTTAACCTTGGAACATACATAGCATTTACTTTTGCTGGCATAGAATGAAATATTCCTGGTATTTCTGCTCTTAATTCATATTTAATTACATGTTTACCCTGATTCATATAGCTTACAAAAAACACTGTTTTATCATCTCTGATTTCCATATTTGCATAAGTTCCACCAGCACTACTTCCACCACTAGTAAACCTCACATTTTCCATTCCAGAAGGCTTGAAATCATCAACCATAATATATTGATAATTATTTTTAGAATATATATCTAACTGTACTTCTATCCTATCTCCACTTTTAACAGTATCTCCTTCCTTTAAAATTTTAAATTTACCATTTTTAAGTATCTTTTTATATTTCCTTCTAACTTTTAATTCATGTCCATCTGCTTTTATATGCTCTTCTTGAGAGAAATATGTTAAAAAATTTGAAAAATATATATTTTCCTTACCTTTTTTAACAAATTCTATGACATTTTCTCCTGTTTTTAAATCCTTATCTTCAAAAGTTAAGCCCCAACCATTTAAATGCTTAATAATATTGTCTTTATCAAATTTTATAGTTTTAATAAGTTTACCATTTAATTTAACATCAATTTCACCATTTTTAGTAATTTGTTTAAAAACTCTTAAATAATCAGTTAATGCATAAACAGCATGTGCAGTATCCTTAGTATGATTCCAACGGTTACCCTTTCTGTTATAAACCAACCACTTTAATAGTTGCTCTACTCTTTTATTATTTTTGTCTATCATTAAATATGCTCTTAATACAAAAGCAGTTGATTCTACACTTCCATTATACCAATACCAATAATAATTGTTTCCATAAAAAGCAGTATTATTCTTTTTATCAACATGAACATCATCTTCTAAATTTCTTAATAATATTTTAGCTTTTTTATCTTTACCTAGTTTATGCATTGTAATCGCTAACAAGGCTTTTGAATAGGCATTTAATTTATCTCTTTTTTTATAAACTCTATTTAATGCTTTTTTAACTGTTTGTTTACTAAAAGAAAGAGCATAAAGGGCATAAGCCATAGTATGAATATTAGATTTATTATATTTTAATGAATTCCTTAAAGCGGTAATCCCTCTTTTAAGTATTTTTTGATTAACTTTAACATCGGTATCTACTGCGACAGATAAACCATAAACGACATAAGCTGTCATCCATTGATTATATCTATCATTTTTCCACCAACCCCAGCCACCATTGGATAACTGAAAATCATATAATCTTTTTAAACCTTTATTAATCATATCATCAATATTTTTACCCTTACTAAAAAAACTTGTATCAAGCCCTAGTTCTCTTACCATTCTTAATGCAATTATTGTTGGTAAAAACCTACTCATAGTTTGTTCTACACAACCATAAGGGTATTGTGCCAAATAATCTAATGATGATAAAGTAATCATAGCAATAGAAGGAGCAACTGAAATTTCTAGCTTAGTACCTGATTTAATTCTGTCAGCAGGTAAAATCAGTTTAGAAATAGTTCTTTCACTTGTATTTGAAACATCACTAATTGTTTTTAAACTTCCATATATTTTAATAGGATACTTTAACATCATTGCATCACTACCCTTACTAGATTTAGCATATAAAGTAATTTCCGCCTCTCCTTTTTTTATTACATCAAAATTAAAATCAAGTCTCTTATCTTCCCCCTTTTTAATAAAAATCTTTTTAAATTTATCTGAATCTAAAAATTTTAATCCACCATTAACATCTAATTTTACATCAAAATAATCATCTTTATCACTATAGTTATGAATATTTCCACTAATTGTAACCCTATCTCTTTCTAAGAAAAATCTAGGAGCTTGTAATCTTACTAAAATATCTTTTTTAGTTCTTACTGTTGTTTTTACATCTCCTATCATAGTGTCAGGAGTAATACCTCTTACAACAATCTTCCATGAAGTTAAATTTTCAGGAAACTTCATTTTTATAGTTGCTTCTCCATTTTCATTTGTAATAAAAGAAGGACTCCAGAAAGCCGTTGATGCAAATTTTGTTCTAACTTTTACATTTTTAAAATTAGGTTTTTTAACTGTTTGTCCAGAAACACTATCATCATCAAAATCATACTTTGCTTTACTATCTTTATTAGATGCCAACTTTCTTTTTTTCATTGGCCTTGCTGCTGATTTACTTACAGAACGCCTTCTACTTTTTCCGCCTCCAGAACCACGACTAGAAAATCTTATACTACCAGTTGAAATTTCATCAGCCATAACAGATTTTTCACTTTCCATATCTCCAGCACCAAAACTTTCTTCTTTAGCTCCATCTAATGATATTTTTTGCTTAAATTTAACACCTTTATCCTTATTATAATATGTTGTATTATAAAAAGAATTAGTGGTATTTACAGATAGTTGATTCCTTTTTGAATAATAAAACTGCTGAATATCTTTAGCATAATCACTTTGAATATAATAAATAGAATTATCAACTATACCCAATGATAATTCTGCATTTTTTACAGGGTTTCCTTTATAATCAGTAACTTTAACTTTAAATTCGGCCTCCTCACCTGGTTGAAATACATCTTTACTTTTTTCTACATTAATAGTTAAAAATCTATCCAAAGGAGGTATAATTATTTCTTTTTGATTTTGATGATATGCTAAATTAGTAATAAGGCCAGCTTTAATTGTAACATTAGGAGTCATTGATTTATCAAGTTGTAATTCAATAATCTTACTACCTTCCTTTATATATTCAATTTGATATTTAAATATAGTTTCGCCTTCTATTGTAATTAAAACATAGGAGTCGGGATATTTACTTGTTATTAAAACTTTGGCTTTTTCATTTGGCTTATAATAGTCCTTATCAGGAATAACTGAAATATCTTTATCTACATACAATTTAGCATATTTTGTATTTGAAATATAAATATAAGTTGCACCTGTAATAACATTCTTACCGTTTTTTACTTCATAAACAGCATAGTAATAACCTTCTTTTTTTAATTTAAAATTATATATAAAATTATCTTTTTGTGGCATATCAACTAAAAATTCTTTTATAAATTTATTTTCTCCCTTTTTAGCCTTTTGATTATAATAATATTTATAAATCTTTAATTTACCTTTAACTTTAACAGCTTCTCCATTTGCATTAGAAACTTTCATATTCAAAGAAATATTTTCATCTGGTTCATAAACATATTTAATTGGTCTTAAATTTATGTAAAATGGATTCTCAGTAACTTTAAATTCTTTATTTCCTATAATTTCTCTTCTTGATTTATCAGTTAATCTTACTTCCATCATATATTTTCTATCATAAGAATAATAATATCTGTAATAATAATTATAATATTCATAACGACTATAATAAGATAATATTTTACTGTTTTTCTCATTTTTTAACCAATTTATATAATTTTTACCATATCTTTTCCTTAGCTCTCTGTCAATTTGTTTAATTGATTTTGTTTTTATTTCAATAAAAGCCTTGCCATGCTTATCTGTTTTAATTTTATATCTTTTTAATAATGTACCTTTATAACTACCATAAGAAGCATAAGGATTTTGCTGTTGTCGCCAATTATTATAATACCAATAATAAGGTCTTCTATACCAATAATAATATCTGTAAGGTTGTTCATATACCAAAACTTCACCCTTTGCATTTTTTACAGCACCACCAAAATAGTATTGTGTATCAATTTCAACTCTTATTTTCTGACCTGGTTTATAAATATTATTTTTTGACTTAATTGTCATCTTAAATTCAGGAAGTTTATATTCCTCTACTCTAAAATAACCATAATTTCTATAAATATAACTACCTTTTGAATTTAAAATATACATAGTATATTGCCCTAAAGGTGCATTTTTATCTATTTTAAAACTACCACTTAAAGTACCAGCTTTACTTAAAGTAACTTCTTTTTCTACAACCTTTTTACCTTTAGTATCCATTATTATTACTTTAAATTTCTCATCAGGAATTGTATATTTACCATCTTTTTGAAGCCTTATAAAAGATTTATAAAAAACTTCCTCTTTAGGCCTATAAGCTGGTCTATCAGTAAAAGAATACGATGAATAATTATCATAATAATTCCAATAATAATATCCTCCATAGGTATTACTAAATGCAGTATTACCATTTTTTGTTGCTAAAATTGAAATACTAGGAGCTGAATACCTTTTTTTATTAAAATCTTCATCATCAAGTGTAAAAACACCACTATCATCAGTTTTTCCTGATTTTTCTATTATTTCATACTTACTATTTTTATAGTTATACTTATTTAAAGTTATATAAACATCTGCATTCGCAACAGGAATACCCGTTATCGCATTTGCAACATAAGCTAAAAATTTATTTGGAGCCGCTTTAACAACTAGTGCATATTCGCTTACATTTATAACAGTTGCAGCTTTAATACCTTTTTGGGTTTTAGCATATAAAATATAAGTACCTGGCTTTAATTTTTTTAATTTTATTGTTTCATTATGATATTTATAATCTTTTTTATTAATTAATTTTTTATTCCAAGTTTTAATAATATTTTTATCATTTTTAGATAAACTTTGATAAGCATTTAAAGCATTAATTTGATTATAATATCCATTCTTAGGAAGTAATTTTTTCACATCATTAACTTTTACAATATTTATATCAAGTTTACTGCTATTTCTGTAATTTAATGTAACTATTGGGGCATTATTAGGTAAAAATGTATAATTTGTATAAACGCTCATAGTTGGATTTTTGATATAAGCGATTTTATTAGATATTTCATAAAATCTTTTTGATAAAATAGTAACTCTTTTTTTAGCTTTTTCTAATATTTCAACAGATTTTATAAATTGTTGCTTACTACTGTAATAATTCACTAAGGCATAAAGTGCATCATAATAATATCTCCCACTAGGAAATTCATTAATTACAGTATTTAAATAAGAAATTGATTTTTGATTTTTTGCTTGATATAAGCTTATATTTCCAAGAGTGTAATAATATCTAGCTTTTAATGAATTTGTATCAGAAAGTTCAAGTAATCTTTTTTTTACATCCTTTACAATTTTTTTCTTATCTTTACTATAATATGAATTAGAATATAATTTATAATAATTTTTAAGCATTCTATTTTTTAAGCTTTTATTTTTTTTAAATATATTATAATTAGCATTTAAAAGATTGTACACTTTTTTAAAATTTTTTGTATTATAGATTCCTTTTTGATAGATATATAAATCTATATATAGACTAATTGCTTCTATATGTATTTTATCTTTTTTAGAGTCTCTAGTAAAACTTTCTAAAATCTTCAATGCTTTATATTTATTATATCTTCTATTTAACGATTTAGCTTCAAGAAGAATAGCTTCTCTTTTAAATTTAGATTTAGGATATTTTTTATTAAATTTTTTTAGAGATTTCAAACATAATCTATGTGATTTTTCAACACAATAAGACTTTGCTTTTTTAAACTCACTATTTTCATCTGCAAAAAGGAATGTTGTTGTTAATAACATTATAATAAGTACTAAATTTGATAAATTTCTCATTTTTCCTCCTACTAGGAATTTAGTTACTTATATATTGATACATTTTTTTGCAAAAAGTTCCATTTTTTTTATGATTTTTATATTTTTTAATTTTTATTTTTATTAATACTCTCCATTTGTTGCTTATTATTGTATATAATAAGGTTTATGTATTTGCAAATAAGTCTTTAAGTAACTTTACGAAAAATATAAATTACTATTTATTCCGAAGGTTAATTAAAAATTTAAGTATTAATTTTTGTATAAATATGAATTTTATTTACTTTTTAACATTAAAAATTAACTTTTGCCTGTATATACAGCATTTCATATGATTCTAGAGATGTAAAAAAATTATTCCCTTTTCCGCCTATTATATCACCACCAAGTGTAAGTTCAGTACTGTCATAAGGAAACCACTTTAATTCAGGATTAACAAGATATCCATAATTGTTTTCAATATCATCTTTATTCGTTATTCCGCCAGCTAAATTCATAATAAGTTTTAATTTATCATGATTAAACTTTTGTTCAATACGAGCAAAAATATAATCATTTATATTTTCTTCTTTACCTCTTTCCATTGGTAAACCATGAGCATATTGAAGATTAATATACATACTCCATGAAAATGTGTAATCAATACCTATAGTTGCTTTTACATATGGAGAATCATCAAAAATTTCAGTATGTTGAGTATTTGATTGTCCTGTTGTAAAATCAGGAGCAGTTACGGCAACATTTACACCATCAACAGGTAAAAATAAAGCAGACTCTATCCACCATCCCATTCCAGCTAACTCACCTGCAAAATCCATACCCAATACATTATATTCAAAGAAATTCATATCTATTTCTGTATTTACAGTATTTCCATCTGTAGTCAAAGAAATATTTACTTTTTCTGGAGTAGGGATATCATCATAACCATGAAGATAACTTAATGAATAATCAATCTCAAAAAGAGTTCCTTTTATTTTTACTGCTTGCATTGAATGTCTTAAATCATATTCTGGTGTATTAACTCTAACTGTTGGGTTAGTAACAACCATTCCCGCGGGCAGAGAACCTAATTTCTCCTGATAAGGAGCTAAGACACTTTTTAATTCTCCCCCCATTTGAATGGAAGCATCTCGTGGCATTAAAGCAGGCTTCATTGTTGGAAGCCATATTAATTCAATAGCAAACTCCTCATTCAACTCATAATTTAACTTAGTTGCAAAAGTTGGAATTTGTTCTCCAAAATTAAAAATATCAGAAAAATCATCAGAATTTAAATTTGCAGTGGGATTAATCCTATCAGCTTTACCCCAAGCAATAATTTGTTTTCCAATTCTTAAATCAATTCCTTCAATACCCAAATCATAAAAATCTACATACATTTCCCACAACATAGGATCTACAACATATTGCTTATTGGGATCTGACATATCAGCAGGAGTTGATACTCCCGTCATACCATAAACTCTAGTTTCACCACTTGCTTCTATTGCAATATTATCAGATACATCTTTATGTAATTTAATATGTAAATTTGAAAATGTATCATTAAAAGGAACATCTTCTTTATCTTTATCAACTAAAAATCTATAATCAGATTTTAAAAATCCTCCAATTTCAGTATCATCTGAAAATAAAGTATTAGCACTAAACAAAAAAGATACCAACAACATTAAAAAAAGAATATTCTTCATAATTATTTACTCCTATTTAATCCTTTTTATCTTACGCTTTGAAAATAGTGAAGATTTTAATCCTGAATCATATTTTATGTTGTTCATTACCATTTTAGTTGAGTGACCTGATGAAATATCTTTCATTAAAATTTCAGAAGGAGTTGGATAACCACCTATAATAGAAGATTTAGTTACTTTCATTTTTTTTACTAATTTTCCAGCTTTATTATATAAATCTATAGATTTTCTAAGCCATGTTTTTTTATCTGCTTTAATAATAAGTTTAGAATATGCAGCATCTCCCCCTTTTTTTGCAGTAAGTTTTAACACAACATATTTATCTGTTTCTGATACTATTGTAGGAGTGTATTTTTTACTATAATTTGTTTCAGCAAGATCTTCATAAGACATATCTGTTCCCATAAAGTTTTCATTTTTTGCAGAAGATGCAATTCTTCTAATTTTTTTAAATGCAGGCATATAAATGTACATTTTACTATCAGAAAGACTTAAAAAAGCAACTCCTTTCACTCCTGCAGGTTTTTGAAAAAAGAATATTTTCTTTTCTCCCTTTCTGTAAGTTTTCATATCCCTTTCTTCAGACTTACCACTTTTATCTATTAAAACCATTTTTACAGTACCCGTCATATCTTTTCCCGGGTCAATCATTTCGTCAACCTTTTTTAAGTAATTATCAGCGTTTCCTGCAAAAATTGTAATTGTAAATAGGAAAGTCATAATTCCTGTTAAAATCATTGTTTTGTTCATTTTTTTCTCCTCTAATATTGGTGAAAATCCACCTGGTTAATAAAAATTACTCTTTTAACTAATTCTCTTTTTTTATTGTATAAACTATCTTATTATTCATCTCCTCCTTTTTTTTTGATTTATTTAATTTAGTCATAAATGATGCTTTTGTAACAAGTACAATTGCAGGAAAGATTGTTATTGCACTTCCTGCACTTATAATCATAGTTACGGCGGTAAGGTATCCAAATCTTCTTAAAGGCTCTAGTTCAGAAAAAATAAGAACTAAAAATCCCAACATAACAGAAAAAGTATTAATTAAAACAGCTTTTCCTGCAGTCCTGATTGTAATACTCAATGCCTCATGTATATCTTGGGTTCTTAAAAATTCTTTTTTAAATCTAGAAATAATATGAATTGTATAGTCAATTCCAATTCCAATAGCAATACTTGCAATCATCATTGTTGCATTATCTAAAGGAACTTGAGTAATGCTCATTAATCCAAAATTAAAAATAATAGTAAATACTACCGGAACTATGGCTAAAAGCCCTCCAAAAAAAGATTTAAGTTGTATCATAAGTAAAATTAAAACTAAAAATATTGCCATTCCAAGACTTTGCATCTGGCTTGTAAGAAGTCTTGTTTGTATATTCGCAAGAATTTTTGTAATTCCTGTTTCAATAACAGAAAATTCAAATATTTTTGAAGGAGTATTTCCTGTAATTTTCTTGTAATCACTTTCAGAAATCCAAACTTCGCTTTCAGTAAATTGCCAAAAATCACCTTTTAGGCGTTGTAGAAGCATTGAGTTTGATTTATTTACAGGTGATGAAAGGTATTTATTTAATATATTCATCATACTTATTACTCTAGCGTTCTTTTCAGCATCTTTCCATACAAAATTTAATGATTTTGCAAAAACATCAACAAGTTCAGGATCATCTTCTATTTCACTTTTATCTATTTTTGCTGAAAGTATTTCTTTTACCTTTGTATTATCCCATTTTTTTAAGCTAGAAATTGAATTTATTAATTCTCTTTTTACATTATCATCTGTAATTTCAACTTCTGAATTTTCAGAAGAAATATAATCATTTAATGATTTACTTATAACATCTTTCCATATATTTAAAGGTGGCTTTGAAGCTATTAAATTTTGTTTAAGTTCTTTAATAAATTCAGGTTTATTTTTAATATTTAATTTAGCAATAAATAAATCATCTTCTATTTCTGACAATATAGATTTAATTTGAATATCAAGAAGCTTTTCATTTTTAACTTTATCATTTTTTAAGTTAGTTTTTTTTAATAATGCCCATCTTAAAGGTATTGCATTAACTATCTTTTTTACATCTTTAGATGCAGAAACAATAGTAGGAGTATCACTTTTATTTAGTGATACCTGAATAAGAGCTTCTTTTTTATTATTACCAACCATTGATGTTAATTCTTTTTTGCCATCAATAAAAAGCCAGAGATTTTCAACACCTTTAATTGTATTAGGGGTAAGTCTATGACCATTCATTATTTCATTCATTTCTGAAATTAATCCAACAACAGATTGAGGATTTTTAACATGATTTACTGTTTTTAATTTTTTTTCTGTTTTTTCCAGTACTCTTAAAAATGCAGGGTGTTTAATATTTGAAGTTTTAAAATCAAGTACAATAGGTAAAGCACCTCCAAATTCTTTTTCTAGTAAATCTACCCCAACTCTAACAGGATGACCTTTAGCAAAATATTTAAAATAATTTACCTCCTCTTTCATAGATGGAATAACAATAATTGAAACTATAGTAATAATTAATGTGATAATTACAATAACTAGTGGTTTTGCAAATATGAACTCGGAAATACTACTAAAAAACTTATCCATAATTGTCTTATCATGTTTTGACTCATTATTTATTGTATTTATATCTTTTGACTCCCCTCCTTGCGAAGCAAAATTGGAAGGGTGACTTGGCGAATTGTTTTGCCTAGTTGAAATAGATTTAGGCCATATTCTTAGCAGAGATGTAACGAAAAAAAATGTTAAAATTAATGTTATAAAAATACCCGTAGCAATAAATATGCCAAATTCTTTTAATGGAGTAAGGTCAGCAGTTACAAGAGATACAAAACCTATGACAGTTGTTAAGCCAGAAAGTATAATTGGAGTTCCAACTTTATTAAAAATCTCATTTAACCTATCCTTAAATAAAATATTTGGATTTTTTATAGTAACTTCTTTATCTGCATTTATTAAATGTATAACATATGCCGTACCAGTAGATAATAATACTACGGGAATCATTGAAGATAACATAGTAAGCGGAGTGTGAAAAACAGGCATTAGCCCCATAGTTATTAAAGTTGCAATAACAACAGTAATAAGTGGAAGAACCACTCCTTTAACACTCCTAAAGCTTATAAATAATACAAATATAATCAAGAAAGCAACCATGGGAGTTAATAAACTTAAATCCCCCTCCACTATTTGATTTGCATAGTACATAGCAAAAGGCATTCCACCAAAAAATGGCTTAATACCACTTTCTTTAGAACTAATTTTTTCTGCCAATTCTTTAGTTTTTTTAGAAATAGCTTCTTTATCTGCAGTTGGTTTAATTTTTTCAATGATAGCAGCTATTTTACCATCTTTACTTATAATACTATTTCTATACATTTCTTTGGATAAAGTGTATTTCTTTAACTTATCAAGTTCTTCTTTTTTTGTAGGGATTAAGCCTTTATTAATTAATTTTCCAACCTCTAATCCACCTGATATTTTTTTCACATCTAAAATATTTGTAATACTTATAACCTGGTCAACGCCATCTATTTTTTCGAGTTCTTTTGTAAAATTCTTGATTATAGTAAGATTTTTATGAGTAAAAATATTATCTGTTTTAATTGTTATCATATTTACATAAGAAGAACCAAACTTTTCTCCTGTTCTTGTAAAAGTCTGAACATCTGGGTCACTTTTAGGAAAAAAATCTACTAAATCATTATTCATTTTTAATTTTGTTAGCATATAGCCAGAACCAATTGATGCAACTAATGTAAATATAATAAATACATACCAGTATCGACTCGTTAATTCTACAATTTTCTTCATCTTTCTCCTTGTTTTAACCTTTATTAATATTAAAAGGAAAAGTTACATTTAACTTTTCAATATAGTTTATTTTTTTACCAACCACTCCCATAGTAGCAGGAACAAAATAATCTTTTAATGCCGAATATGTGTCTACAAATGATACTATCCATGACTCTAAGTATTTAGGTGGCACAACTGTTAGTGGCCACATATGTTTTAAGATAATATCCTTTTCTCTTTCCGTTAATTCATAAATCTGTTCTGCGTTTTTTAATGCTATAGCAGGATGTCTAAATCCATGTAATTTTGGACCTTCTCTTAACCAATCATAATAAAATAAATCATGTAAAATACTTGCTCTTACTATTTCTTTACTGTTTAATGAAAAATACTTTGATATTTTAAAAGACAACCAAGCAACATCAAGAACATGATCTAATCTAGACTTACCAAAATGGTGATTATATTTATCTAAACTTCTTATTTTAGGGTGCTTAATAATTTCTCTTGATAATTCTAAAAACTCTTGTTCCAACTCTTCAATATCATAATATTTACCATAAAGTCTTTTTGCCCAAGTTAGCACATAATCTATTATAATAATTAATAAAGAAGCATATATAAGGATATTACTTATTAGTGTTAATTCTTGATACAATAAAGTTAAATTATTTAGTAATATACCAAAAGATAAATCTAGTACTAAACTTAATGATGCAAAAACAATCGAAAACCCCAAACATATATGACCATCAATATTAAACATTTGATCTCGGTAATCCCAAAGACGAGTATTAAAAATTTTATTAACAAAATAACCTGTAGAAAACTCCAAAATAGACAAAGCAATGAGGTAAGTAAAGAATTTTATAATTATGGAATCATTAAAATCTGAAATATGTATAAAGTATATAAATAAAGAGGCAAATCCATAAATAGGAAGAAAAGGTATATGAAGAAATCCCGGATTTATTAGTTTTTTATTTACTATTGAACGATAAGACATTTCTAATAACCATCCTAAAATGGAAAAAAACATAAATATTACTATTGTTTTCATAATTAAAGTCATCTTTTCTCCATTAAAATGCCATTAAAAAGAATGTCAAGTATTGCCTCGTAATCAGCAGTAGTTGTATTACGATTTAAATATGTTAATAGTGAAGTTTCCAAGCCTTTTATACTTGAAATCATTGTTATTGCAACAAACTCAGGATCTTCCATTTTAAAAACTTTCTTTTTTATTCCATCTTTGAGAATATTAACAACAATTTCCTTTTCAGCATTAATAAACTTAGCACGCTCTTTATCTATAAGGGGAAGTAATTCGGTAATAACCTTTTTAGTAATTTTTTTTAGATTAACTTGTTTGTTAAGATAATCCATTCTTATTAAAAAATATGTTATTAATTTATCCTCTGGTCTTTCATATTTATTTATCTCTTTATTAAGTGTTTTTATAAATATATTGGTTTCTCTCTCAATAACAGCTCTAAAAATATCCGATTTGCTTTTGAAATAATAATAAATTGATGTTTTCGCATAACCTATTGATTCAGCAATATCTTCAAGAGAAGTTTTCTTTAGCCCAAAATGTGCAAAAAGATTTTCTGCTGTGTTTAGTATTTCAATTTTCTTTGCTTCCCTACTAATAGATTCAGACATAAAAACCTCCATTTGTCAAATTTTAGAACATTTGACTTAAATGTATTATAATACTAGGAATTAAGTTTGTCAAGAGTTTTTTCAAACTTTTTAACAATATATTTGAAAATACTAACACCATTAATTAAATTTCGTAAAATCTAAGTTTATATCATCATTAATAAGCATTTAAATATTTATCTTTTTGTGGAGTAGAAGTTATAAAACCAATAGGCCAATTTGAATTGGAAATCCCCAAAAAAATAGCTTCTTTTTGAAATGAAATTGTTATACCAGGTTTAAAGCCATTTATATCAATCAATCCAGGATATAAATTAATTAGTATTTTTCTTGTGTATTCATTATCATAAAGAGAATCATGTTCTGCCTCTGACTTATCCTCAGGTTCATATGTAATAGTTAAAACGGGATTATCATTAATTGAATAATATAATCCCACATCATAAACAAAGCCTTCAGTATTGGTATCTCCAGAATCTCCCGCTAAAAAAGTTTTAACTTTTCCACCAATTCCAAGCGATACTTGATGAGTATTAGCAAATTCAAATGTTAAATTTACACTATTTATTTGTTCTCCAGATAAAGTACTTAAACTAAGGTTTCTCCATATATTTATTCTTGCCCAAAATAACTGACCGTTATTCATAAGTCTATTAGTTAATGGATTTATCATTGTTTGATTACTCCACTCTCTTAGGTGAAAGACCTTCGTAGCAATCTTATTAACTGGTTCGAAAGAAAAGAATATCATTCCAAGCCAATCAAAAAAGAATAGATCAGGTATTGCATCAACAGAACCTCTTGTATCTGTAAATTTTTCAGCTTGAATTAATTCATTGATATAATGCAATAAATACATTGTTCCAATTGACATAATTCTAGGATATTTATAATCATTATATTTAAAATACTCTTGCATTAACTTACTTCTCATCCCTAAAGCAGTAAAATGCCATACCCAATTTGCAATATAATTTTGTCCTTTGCCTAAATGAGGAATAAATTCATAATACAATAATTTTTTCCAACCGTAATCACTTACAACATCAATAGGATTAAAAACTGAATGATTAACTTTCTCAAAACCTTCACTCCAACCAAAATCACTTATATTCCTATTATATAAAGCTCCAAATCCACCTTCGATAACCAGTTGTATAGGTTGAAAAAATGCCTGAGCACCAACCTCTTCAGGATTATAATAATAATACCCCTTAGGATTTTCTTTGTAGTATCCAGAAAGATCAAGACTAATAAAATCTTTTGCATAAAGATTTATATAAAACAGTAAAACGATTAAAATCATCAACTTATTCAAAACACTACCCCTCAAAAATAAATTCTAAATCCAAATGAAAAATTAACAATATCATTAAGGGTAAGATATTGTTCATCTAAAGCAGAGTAAAGATAATCTCTTAAATAATAATCTATAGTCCCCAATTCTGTATAAAATTCAATAAAATTAATACTATCAGTATAGCCTTTAGTTTTATGTAAAAAAGAGCTTCCAACAAAAGGAGCTAAGCGAATAGCTGTTTGTCTATAATAATCATCAGGGTAACGAGAAGGTCTTTTAATGAAAAAATTTTCTCCAAATGTATAAATAATAGTTATACCAATAGTTAAAGGTTTAAATATATAATTTTCATTAATATTAATCTGCCATGGAGTATAACTATTTTTAAAACTAAAAGTACGAATATTTACCCCTCCAAGAGACTTAGGAAGGTAACCATAGGAAAAACTTGTTGCAATTTTTTTATTAAAAAAATTGTAACCTCCTCCAATAGAAACAAAACCTGTATTACCTGCATACTGTACAGAAAATTGATCTGGAACATAGATCTTTGCATTTATGACAACAGTAGTTACTATTAAAATAATATAAATATATTTTTTCACAAAGTACCCGCAAATGCTTTTACTTCAAAATCAACTTTATCTTCATCGACAGAAATAATAGTAAAGTTTTTATCTCTTGTATCATCTATAAGAACATATGTTACTCCATCGTTATAATAGTCCCCCTTCCAAAACCTATGAAGATGACCATGAATTGAGTAAGTAACATTATACTCTTTCATTAATTTTTGATATCGCTTAGCCTTTTTCTTATCAAAACCTCTTACAAATGGTGGAATATGAGTTAGTACAAAAACATTTTTATATAGAGATCTATCAAATAATTCGTCTTCAAGCCAATCAAGATCTGGCACATTTTCATCAGGAAACTCCCAACTATTAGTATTTAAAATAATAAATTTACTGTTACCATATATAAATGAAAAATTTAAAGAATCACCATATAAATTTTTAAAAATTTCTTTCCCGTTAGCAAGAGTATCATGATTACCTAATAAAACTAAAAAAGGAGTATTTAATCCTCTTATTATTTTATTTGAAATTTTATATTCATTGCTCAAACCATTATCTGTAATATCCCCCATATGTATAGTAAAATCTAAATTTTCTTTATTTATGTGGTCAACAGTCATTTTTAAAGAATCATAACCATGGTGATTATCTGATAAAATAGCAAAACTGAATTTATTGTCTACCCTAAGACCATCGTATAAAATTAACTCCAAATTTTTTTCATTATATTTTTCTGTATTGTCAAGAAGTTCATTTGGACTATACTGAATATAGTCACATGAAGCCATCAAAAAAATCATGATTAACACTATTATTCGTTTATAAAAAGTCATTTTTCTCCATTAAAATACCATTATCAACCCAAAATGTGCAAAAAGATTTTCTGCTATATATTTAGTATTTCAATTTTCTTTGCTTCCCTACTAATAGATTCAAACATAAAAACCTCCGCTTATCAAACTTTAGAACATTTGACTTAAATGTACTGTACCTCTAAAACTTAAGTTTGTCAAGATTTTTTTCAAACTTTTTAACAATATGTTTGAAAAAACTGGTTTTATCGATAAGATTAAAGAGTTGAATTGAATTTTATTATAACTTGTACTATTTTTTATACATTATTAGCTTAATCAGAATATTTATAGAATTTAATTATTTTTTCACAATTCCATGAAGAAGTATATTTAACATTTCTTCAAAATTACTAGAAATTATTTCTCTATCATCATGGCTTAAGATACTTGACTCCAGTCCTTTTATACTAGCAATAAGACCTAATGCAACAAGTTCAGGATTATCAATTTTAAACACTTTTTTATCTAAGCCCATATTTAAAATTTCTAAAATGATTTTTTTTTCAGCATTTAAAAACTTTACACGAGTTTCTTCTGCATAAGCAAGTACCTCCCTAGCAACACTTGTTGTAAGCTTATGAAGATTGATAAATTTTTTTAAATAATTCATTCTAGTTATAAAATATAATTTTATTTTTTGTTCTGGAGAGTTTTGCTTACTCACTTCCTCTTCAAGCTTCGTCAACAAAAGCTCACTTTCGTATTCTACAACAGCCTTAAAAAGTTTATTTTTGCTTTTAAAGTAATAATAAAGTGATGTTTTTGCAAGCCCCATATTCGTGGCAATATCATCCATAGATGTTTTTTTAAATCCATAATGAGCAAACATCTTTTTTGCAACTTTTAATATTTCTATCCTTTTTTCTTTTTTATGAGAAGAATCCTGCACTATAACCTCCGACTAATAATAGTTAAGCAAAACTTCCTTTAACAAAATAAGGTTATCTTAATTTTATCCTATATGCATATTTAAGACAAACTTATGAGCAAATCTATCAAATCAATATTATCAGAAATCAATGTAGTAAGTAAAGTAAAAAGTAATTTATCCATAATAGAGGAAAATATACTTACACTAACTTAGTCTCAAATTCGCATCATTAATATATAGCTTTCACTCCTATTGTTGCAAAAAAGATTATTCCATTTTCCATTGAATTATCTTCTGAATCAAAAAAACTATCTATTGAATTTTTACAACCATAGTATAAATTTACATCAGTGTAGAAACTAAAATTTTTAAAAAAGTTTTTACTATATTTTAAATTTACCCCTCCAAAACTCATATAGGAATCCTGTGTATTATCATATAAATTTAGATAATCTTCACCTAGAGGTCCAAGAGAAATACTCATTATAAAATCTGAAAATAATTTTAAATCAACACCTAATAAATGAAATTTAAACATTTTATCACTATTTAACCCTGCATAAAATCCAAATCCCAATATATCAAGATTTAAATATTTCCAAGACCAGTTAAACAAGCTTAAATCAAATCCAGTCAGAAAATGATTTTCATTTCTCTGAAAATCAAAATTTGTGTATAAATAAATGATATTCACCCCTGTTTTTAAATAAAAAAAGCCTTTATTGGCCTTAAAATTAAAATATTCTGACTTTTTAACCGATATCATATGTTCTTCATTACCAACAATACTGTTTTTTATGTTAAGTTTATAAATTCCTGATTTTAACTTAACTTCAAGTGGAGAATAACCTTTAAATTTTCCGTTAATAAACAATCTACTTTTTATATTTGTCTTTATTTTAACAGGATATGGCCCTCCTTTTTTATACATTTTACCAAAATCAATTGTTAAATCATTTTTAAGAGTTATATTTTTAGTTTTTTCCTCATATCCATTTTTATTGATAACAAGTTTATACTCTCCCTTAGGAAGCTTTAGTTTTAGCTCATTATATTTAATTTCCCCATAATCCTTATTATTTAAATAAATCGTTGCTCCATTTAACTTTGATTTAATCAAAAGAGTTTTAGCCAATATAAATGGAATATTTCTCACTTCAGAATCTTTATTTACTATTATTTTACTTTCTGCTAATGCAAACCCTTCTTTTTCAAATGTTAAACTATACATTCCCTCTTTTACCAGTAATTTTAAAGGTGTTGTACCAAGATACTTTCTCTGATTATAGACATTTACAGGATCATATTTTGATTTTATAGATAAAAAATATTTTTTTACATTATCACTTTCATTTGAGGTTTTTAAATCAAAAACAATTTCTAGCATTACAGGAAGCTTCTCTGAATCTATCTTCTTTACTCTTTTTTTATTTCCTTTAAGCAAGCCATTCAAAAATTTCTTACTAAATTCAAATAGTTTATTTACATCCCCTAGATTACCAGTATAAACCTCTGAAAACACAGCAACATTTTCATTCGTTTCAAGATTTACATCTGAAATTTTGAACATATAGTTATCATTTCCCATTTCAGAAATTCTTATAAGAAATAATCTTTGAGCAGCAAGCATTTTACCTGTATCCATAAGACAACTGTCATCTATACAATCATCATGTTTACTTTCCTGAGCCTGTTCTTTTATAGCTTCTTCTTGAATTGCCTTATTTAAAAGAGAAAATCCTGATTTGGTAATTATTTCTTCGGCCGCTGAACGAATAGTTGTTTTTACTATCTTTTTATTGTACGAAAATAAATTTACACAAGTTAATATTAACAATATCAATATTATTCTCATTGTGCTACCCCTCTATCAACCATCTTTATTTTATTAAAACTTAAGCAATGAGCATTTGAACCAGTTAGGTTTTCACAATTCTCAAGACCATTAAGATTTTTACTGCCTTTATTCATATCCCCAAGCCCAAGCTCTCCATCATTTCCATTACCTATGCAGTATAAATTATGAATACCATCTATAGCACAAATATGATCATTTCCAATGGATACTAAAATCCAATCAGTTTTATCACCTAATTTATAAAATTGATTATCATATTCAATCATACTCATAAACAAGTCACCAATATTTCCTGTGCGATAACAATACAAGCCACGCCTATCTACAACAATGCATGCTAAATTTCCTCTTGAATCTATATAATTAGCTTCAATAATATTGCAATTACTATCTTTATCATCTTCAAGATTTGCACTAGTTAAGTTATCACAAATACCATAAATTGAATCACTATTGTAATGTACTAATTTATTGTCACTTCTTAATGCTAATATACCATCTTTCTCATTATTAAGCATAGTGGCTAAAATATAATTATTTTTATCATCAGAATAAGGCTCATTACCGTATTCTAAATAATATAAATTATTATTATTATTGATAGTTAGAATATTATCATCATTCACAAAAGCATGTAAATAATCCCCATTTATGGGATTCATATCGGCATTATCTTTCCCCCAACAATAAAGCTTACCCGTTGTGTTTAATGCGCATGTAAAATGATTATTATTAAAGGATTTATTAGTAAAAACCTTTAACCATTTATCATTACCTATCTTTTCAGGAGTATTGATATTACCTGCCTCCATACCACTAATTAATTTTTTATCTGAATTGTCTCCCCAACACCATAAACTATTATCTTCTTTTATTCCACATGCATAGTCACCACTACACGAAATATCAATCCAATTATCTTTACCCACTTTTACAGGTATAGTCTGATTACCTTCATTTTCAAGATTGCCTAAACCTAAAACTCCTTTATAATTACTTGGGTTATATCTTCCCCAACAATAAAGATTTTTATTCATTATACCACAAGTATATCCATCACCTGCCGATACCTTTTCCCAATTAGCTTTAATACACTGATTATTCGCATCTGGATGATAGTTTTCTTTGCAAACACATAAAGGCTCATGCTCATCATTAAGAACACATCTTTTGTTTACACCTTCTTTTGAACAATCAAATCCATCACAAGGATTACTACATATTCCTATTTGAGATGCTTTATTCTCAAAAATACAAAATTCATTTTCTTTTTTGCAATCCTTATCCTTATGGCATTTATCAGAATTTTTATTTACAAAATTCTTTTTTACCTGATATGGATTACTATAATCAAAAGCATTATTGCATGAAATAGATAGAAAAACTATAGAAATGATTAAAAATTTCATATTACCTCATAAAAAAAGTAAGATTATACTATCATTATTCTTTTTTTAATTCCATTTTTTTTATGTTTTTTTACAATTCTTAATTTGTTTTTTGGTAACTATTCAGGCTAATTTTCATTAATTTTAATAATTGTAACTTATAATTAAAATGTAAATTTACTCACAAAAAACTCATAATTAAATAATCCCATCATTACAAGAGAGTCACTATGGTCTAATTTCATAGAGATTCTACCCGTCCTACAACATAAATATTATTATTGCTATCAATAGCAAGACTTTCTGGTTCTACAATCTTATCAACATCATCTAATGGATGCCATCTTACAATATCAGATG
>Ga0256842_1000915_pt1 | contig 25383 bp, 25 predicted proteins | sample 4559240metaG_FD_185973 | JGI IMG/M metagenome (GOLD analysis project Ga0256842, IMG submission 185973) | Hydrothermal vent microbial communities from Guaymas Basin, Mexico - 4559-240 | ecosystem: Environmental > Aquatic > Marine > Hydrothermal vents | place: Mexico: Guaymas Basin | collected... | reverse complement strand
TAAACATTGTATAATCAGTAGATTAAATTATTAACTTAGGTTTGAGTTATTAACAAATAAATAAAAAAATATTTTTTCGAATAAAAGTATATTTAGTAAATAAAATGTTTGTACTTTTGCAGTCCTAAATTTATAAGGAGAAATAAGATGGCAAAGAAAAGTAAAGAAGCACGAGTTCAGGTAATTTTAGAGTGCACAGAGCATAAGGAAAGTGGTATGCCAGGTACTTCACGATATATTACTACAAAGAACCGTAAGAATACTCCAGATAGAATGGAGTTGAAAAAGTTTAACCCAATTTTGAAACGCATGACTATTCATCGCGAGATCAAATAATAAATTATAAGATATGGCTAAGAAAGTTGTTGCCTCCCTGCAAACAGGAGGAAAAAGTTATTCTAAAGTTATTCGTTCAGTTCGTTCAGAAAAGACTGGCGCATATACTTTCAAGGAAGAGGTTGTTCCTAACGATAAAGTAAAAGATCTTTTAGCTAAGAAATAATCGTTGGTTACAATGTAATGATATTGAGCTTTTTTCGTGTATTCGAGAAAAGCTTTTTTTTATTATTTTAGCGCACAAATAATTTACTATGGGAATTTTTGATATTTTTTCTAAGGAAAAGAAAAAGAAGCTTGATGAAGGCCTAGAGAAATCTAAGACTGGTATGTTTTCTAAAATCACTAAGGCTGTTGCTGGCAAGACTGTTGTTGACGACGAGGTGCTTGATGATTTGGAGGAAATTCTTGTGACTTCTGATGTTGGAGTTAGTACGACTCTGCAAATAATTAAAAATATTGAAGCCCGTGTTGCTAAGGATAAATATTTAGGAACGTCAGAATTAAACAGAATTCTTAAAGAAGAAGTTGCTGACCTACTTGATAAAAATAGTAATGACAGCCTTTTGGATTTTGATTTCCCAAAGCGCGATACTCCATATGTAATTATGGTGGTTGGTGTAAATGGTGTAGGTAAAACTACTACTATTGGTAAGCTTGCTCATCAGTTTAAGAAAGCAGGAAAAAAAGTGGTACTTGCTGCTGATACTTTCCGTGCGGCGGCTGTGGATCAGCTTATTATTTGGTCCGAAAGAGTAGGAGTGCCTTGTATAAATCAAGGAATGGATGCCGATCCGGCTTCTGTTGCATTTGATACTCTTAAATCTGCCGTTAGTCAAGATGCTGATGTAGTGCTTATTGATACCGCTGGTCGCTTGCATAATAAGATAAACCTAATGAATGAGCTTTCTAAAATAAAGAGAGTAATGCAAAAGGTTATTCCTGATGCTCCTCACGAGGTATTGCTTGTACTTGATGGCTCTACTGGGCAAAATGCTGCCGAGCAAGCTCGTCAGTTTACTGCAGCTACTGATGTTAGTGCATTGGCAGTTACTAAACTTGATGGTACCGCTAAAGGTGGTGTTGTAATTGGTATTTCTGCCGAATTCAAAATTCCAGTAAAATATATTGGTATTGGTGAGGGTATTGAAGACTTACAATTGTTTGATAAGAACGAATTTGTAGATTCACTATTCGGATAAAAACTTAATTTATAGATATTAATAAAGTTTCATTTTTGGGAATCGTTCACAATAATGAAACTTTTTTGGTTTTTATATAAAATTGATTAAATGAAAACAAATACTCCAAAAAATCGTATAAATTTCATAACAATGGGCTGCTCAAAGAATCTTGTGGATTCGGAGAAAGTAATGGCACAATTGAAAATGAATAATCTTGAAGTCACTCACGAATCTGGCGAAATAGCCGATTATGTAGTAGTAAATACTTGTGGCTTTATTCAAGATAGTAAAGAGGAGAGCATTGAAATGATTATTGATTTGCTTGATAAAAAAGCAGAAGGCAAGATTAAGAAAGTCTATGTTATGGGCTGCCTTTCGGAAAGATATCTCGATGATTTGAAAAAAGAATTTGTGGATGTTGATGGTATATATGGCGTACACGATATGCAGCAAATTGTAGAGGACATTGGAGCTGATTATAAGAAAGAACTTATTGGCGAGCGTATGCTTACTACACCTAAACACTATGCCTACCTCAAAGTGTCAGAAGGTTGCGATCGTACTTGTGCTTTTTGTGCAATCCCAAATATTAGAGGTAAGAATGTATCTTTGAGTATTGAGGCTTTGGTAACAGAAACAATACAGCTTGCCAAAAAAGGAGTAAAAGAACTTATACTTATTGCGCAAGATCTTACTTATTACGGAGTAGATATTTATGGCAAAAAACGTCTTGGTGATTTGCTCAAAGAGCTAGTAAAGGTGGATGGTATTGAGTGGATTCGTTTGCATTATACATACCCAACACAATTTCCAGATGATGTGCTTGAGATGATGAAAAAGGAAGAGAAAATCTGTAACTATATGGATATTCCTTTGCAACATATCAACGATAGAATACTTACGTCGATGAAGCGTGGACATGGAGGTGATACTACTCGTAAACTTGTTGATAGATTTAGAAGTTATGTTCCAGATATCAATATTCGTACAACAATGATTGTTGGCTACCCTGGTGAAACGGAACAAGAATTTCAGGAATTATTAGATTTTATTAGCGAATATAAATTCGATAGACTTGGTGCTTTTACATATTCTCCAGAGGAAGATACTCCAGCTTTTGTGCTTGAGGATGACGTGCCTGAGGAAGTGAAAATGCAACGACTTAATGAATTGATGGATACTCAAGAGCAAATATCATTGGATAAAAATGAAGCTCGTATTGGTAATTCGTATAAAGTACTTATTGATAAGTATGAGAATGGTAATTATTACGGACGTACTCAGTATGATTCGCCAGAGGTGGATAATGAAGTGATTATTAGTGATGAGCAAGAATTACAAATCGGGAACTTTTATCAGATAAAAATTCATGCTGCCGAAGCTTTTGATCTAATAGGGGAGCTTGAATAATTATTAGTTGTTAATGTTTAATTATTAATTGCTTATTTCCTGGCAATAAAAAGCGAAGCCTTTTCTTAATTAAGAAAAGGCTTCGCTTTTTTGTTTATAGTTTTTCAGTAAGCATGAATAGGTTGATTATACCAATTTGGTATTACTCATCTTCCTCAATCACATTTTTAACTCTGCCCACTGTTCCATCGGTAAGCATTACCTTTATACCATGTGGATGAGAGGGTGATTTTGTGAGAAATTTCTTCACAATACCCTCAGTAAGTTCTCCACTTCGTTGGTCTTGTTTCTGAATAATTTCTACCAAATCTCCAATAGCAATATTGCTGCGTTTGTTTCCTAATTTCATAGTTGTTTTATCTATGGATAATTTACTGTTGGCATTTTCTTAAAGTTTTCTATTACTAATTCATACTTTTTATTTTTGAAAGTATATTTTAGTATAGCCTTGCCTTTGTATTCTACAACGGTTTTTGGAAGACCATTGTTTACTAACTCAAGCACATCACTACTATTTGGTATATAACGCATTGATGCATCAATATAAACAGTGTCGCCTTTTTGATAAGTCATACTTATCTGATTGTTATCTGTAAGTTTGTATACTTTAAACTCAACAGGTTCGGAGCCAACATACATATTTGTGAATGTTATTTTTGATGATGGTTTGTGAGCCACAAGTTTTATTTGATATTTAACTGATTTTCCAGATTCGCGTCGCCCAGCATTAAAATGCTGCACTGTAGCATCAACCTTGTCAAAAGGGATAGTAGCAAACCAACCAAAAAAGCATAATATAATTAGTGATAAAATTTTCATAGGTTTAAATTTATATATTTATGTTATTATTAGACTGAACGCATTGCCTCAACAGGGCTTAATCGTGATGCCATTACTGCAGGAATTAATCCTGCAACAAGGCCTATTAGTAGTGATACCATAATACCTAAAGTTATATTTCCTAAGGACATTATTAATGGAAAATCAAATCCATATGAAGCAATTGCAACGCCCGTGGAAACAATTATTAGGCCAAATAGTCCACCAAACAAAGATAAAAAAACAGACTCGAAAAGAAACTGAAAAAGAATAAAGAAATTCTTTGCTCCTAGAGCTTTTTGTATTCCAATCTGACTGGTTCTCTCGCGTACACTTACGAACATAATATTCGCAATTCCGAAACCACCAACCAATAAACTTAAGCCGCCAATTACCCAGCCAGCAATACTTATGGTCTTAAATAAACTATCAAAGTTTGTAATAATTGTGGATATTTCATTTAGTGCAAAATCATCATCTTGTGCAGGTTTAAGCCTATGCTCAGCTCTTAGTGCAGCCCTTATATCATCTTTTAGCCTGTCTGACGAAATGCCTTCTCGGGGAATTACCATAATTGTAGGGTCTAATCTGCCGGAGCGTAGATTTACTACATTTCTCGCGAAATTAACTGGAATTAAGGAAGTATTGTCATGCGATTTATTTAGCATATCCTTGCCTTCTTTTGCAAAAACACCAATAACATTAAGTTTCCTCCCAAGGATTTTTACCCGCTTGCCAATGGGGTTTATCCCTTTAAAAAGAACTTCGGCAATGCCATAACCGATTATTACTACAGGATGACCCGATGCCATTTCCAAAGAAGAAAAGTATCGCCCTTCATTTAGGTCAAAATCATTTATTTGTTTATAATCATAAGTAGATGCTACTAATTTACAGCTCTCAACTCTTTCGTTTTTAAAGGCAACAGATTTATTTGTGCTTGCAGTAAATGCTACATATTCTGCAGTTTTACTTCTCTTTTGAATAGCCTGCATATCCTTAATATTAGGCACTGGGCGTTGGTAAAACTTCCACCAAGGATAATCACCAAAAATCCATGGCCATTTTTGAACATAAACAACCTCGCTACCCAAACTATTAATTGAAGTTCGGATTTTACTTTCTAAAGAATCAATAAGTGTAAAAACAGTAATAACCGAAAATATACCTATTGTTATCCCCAATAAAGATAAAGCGGTTTGCAGTTTGTTAGACATTAGGCTTTGTACTGCAAAAACGAAACTCTCGTGTATTAATCTAAATATTACCATTAATTTGAGGGAATAAGTTTTACACTAGCTTTTACGGCTTGATGGTCTGAATATTTAAAGAATTGATTTAGGTTTTTTATGGAAACACCTTCAATATTTGGTGATAATAAAAAGAAATCGATAACAGTTGTAAGTGTTTCGCCTTTTGTATATGGTGTTGAATTTCTTCTGTCAGTTGGCTCGCTATTATCGTAAAACCAAGTCCATCCTTCGGGCATTAAATTCTCATCAATATAAAGTACGTTTTCCAAATCCATAGCATCTTCCGAAAAGTTATTCGTGAAATTTGGCGGAGATTGATTCCAATCAGCACCAACAATAATATAGTTCCCTTTTTCGTATTCTTTTAGCACAAAGCTTTTTATCATTTGCATCTGTGCTTTTCGTAATCCACCATCATCATATGCAGAATTGTGAGAATTTATAATCAACAATTCTTTTCCGGAGCTTAAATTATATCGGTTTACCATAAAGCACCTATTTAGCATAGCTAATGATTTTGGCCAAGCAAAATTTCCTTCATATGAATATCTAGTGGACTTTGTTGGAATTTTTCGGCTAAGAGTTTGAATCCCACTTAGAGTTCCTCCCATAGGTTTTGAAATAGGCAATGGTACAAATAATGCCTTATAATTATATGCAAATGTGGAATGGTGTCCTTTAAATAAATTCACAAAGCTCTCTCTCTGATTGGTATTATAAGATCGTCTTGATCCTTCATCAACTTCTTGTAGTAGCATAAAATCTACATATTCATTGTTTTTAAGATGACGTTTTACTCCATTAATGTTATTAATAACAACATCGTTTTCAGGGTAAACTTGTTTTCCGCCACCATAGAAAAAGTCCATTTCGGCATTCAATCCACAATAGCCAATATTCCATGTCATTAAATTTATTAATGCTGTATCAGAAATAATGTCTGCAGTATTATTCTCTTCTAAGACCTCAATTTTATCTGGATTATATGCTGTAATAGTGGCATATGTCAAAAATAATATGGGAAAAGAAATTATTATGGCTAATGCAATAAGGAAATATTTTACGATTTTATTCATGTCAGATAGAATTATATAATGTGATTTATTATTCAGAACAAAAATAATGAAGTTTATTATACCCTTTCTGTTTTTTATTGCTTGTTTTGGAATTAAAATATCAAAAAAACTTAGAACTTCAATTAACTTAATAATTCACGATTAACCGCACTTGCCGTTAGGCGTCAGACTGTCTAAAAAGCCCAATTTCTGCGTTATGCTACTTTTTGTAAATGCTCATATACCTTAGTATACTGCGCTTTACAAAAAAAGCAGCAAGCCTTGAACTTGAACTTTTAAGCCACTCTGTATAGTTATTAGACAGACTGCCGTGTAACTAATAATTATCTTAGCCTTTTAACAATATCTTCCGCTGCTCGCATTGATGCTCCAGCTCCGCCAACAATTTTTATTAATTTGGAATAATCTTTTAGCATCTGTTCACGGCTTTCCCCTCCTTCTAGGGTTTTTAGTAATTCGGAACGTACTTGTGCTGTATTCATATCGTTCTGAATAAGTTCTACCACCGCAAGCTTATCGAGGATAAGGTTTACCAATGATATGTACTTTATATTTACTAAATTTTTAGCAATAACGTATGATACCGAATTTGCTTTATAACATACAACTTGTGGTATATTGAAAAGTGCAGTTTCTAGTGTAGCAGTTCCTGAGGTTACCATTGCCGACTCTGCTCGTGAGAGAATGGAATAGGTACTATCAAATTCTACAGGGTATTTTCTTTTCTTAAAAAAGCTTTCGTAATATTTAATATCAAAATTTGGAGCGCCTGCAATTACAAAGTTGTAATCGTCAATACTGTCAGCTACCTTAATCATAGTTGGCAATATTCGTTTTAGTTCCTGCTCTCTGCTGCCAGGTAATATGGCAATTAGCTTTTTGTTTTCAGAAATTATTTCTGGATTGTTATTCTTAAAATCCTCAATGGCATCCATCAATGGGTTGCCGATATACTCAACTTTATAATCGAATTTATTGAAGAAGTCTACCTCAAAGGGGAGTATGCTATAGAGTACATCAATGGATTTTTTAATTTTGAAAACACGCTTTTTCTTCCACGCCCATACTTTTGGTGAAATATAATAATATGTGCCAATTCCCAAAGATTTTACAAATGGAGCTACTCTTAAATTAAATCCAGGAAAGTCGATAAATATTACTGCATTAGGTTTAAAATCAGCTATCTGTTTCTTTATTATTTTGAAATTGTTTCTTATGGTGCCAAGGTTTGCAATTACTTCAAGAAAGCCCATAATAGCAAGCTCACTTATATGTTTCTGAGGTTTTTGTGAACTGGCTTCAGCCATTTTATCACCTCCCCAAAACATAAATTCGGCATCTTTATCGTAATGCTTAAGAGCATTTATTAAGTTGCTACCATGCAAATCGCCTGATGCTTCACCTGCTATAAGAAAGTATTTCATAAAATTTAAGTTTGTTTTATTCCCAAATAAATCGTTTATGGAAAAGACGATTAATTAGTCCATAAATTGTTGAAAGCGCCAAATAAAGTATATGCCAGTATAAATAAAAGTAATTAACATCACACCTCTGCCAGTTTTGTCGTAAGGGGCTTTATGTATGTATGTTGTAAATATAAGCATGTTCAGAAATACACTTACGAGTATTATATTATGCTCTGTAATTAATGGTATACCTTGTGTGTATTTTTCGCTTAATACTTTAACCAATGCTGAAAGAATTGAATAAACGATTGCTGGGGCTATTGATGCTAATACTCCCCCTAAAATAAAGGAGTCTTTCTTGAAAATATTCATTTTATATGTTTAGTTTAATGTTTTGATTAAAAATTCATCTAAGATTCAAACGATTTTAGATTTTCGATATTGCTATAATCAGTAAAATCGAATTTTACAGGAACCATAGAAACGTAATAGTTCCTTAGAGCATACTCGTCAGTATCGTCACCTTTGTCGTGTAATTGGAAGTCTCCCTTTAACCAATAATATGGTTTTCCATCTCTAGGGTCTAGTCTTTCTTCAAAATCCTCTTTCCAATATCCATCAGCTTGTCGGCAAACTTTCAATCCATTATATTTCTTACCGTTTGAAATGGGAAAGTTAATATTTAAAGCGGTGTTTTTCGGTAGTCCATCATTAATTACCTTATTTACAATACTAATAATATATTCCTCAGCAAAACTAAAGTCTGCGTCCTCGCTATAGTCTAAAATAGAAAAGCCAATACTAGGTATTCCGCCCATGGCACCTTCTGTGGCAGCAGCCATTGTGCCACTATAAATTATATTTATAGATGCATTAGACCCATGGTTTATCCCCGAGACAATAATGTCTGGTTTTCTGTCCAATAATCTATGTAGAGCAAATTTCACGCAGTCTACCGGAGTTCCATTAAGACTGTATTCGCTGTATTCATGTGATTTTTCTATGGTTTTTGCCCTCAAAGGATTGGTGATAGTAATAGAATGACTTTTTGCAGATTGTGGGTCCGAAGGTGCAACAACTACAACTTGTCCTATTTTTCGCATTAGGCCAATTAAGTATCTTATACCTGGCGCAGAAATGCTATCATCGTTGCTTATTAATATTAGTGGTTTTGTCATTTATAATTTATTGTTAATAGCAAAGTTTAAATTTGTTCTACTTTGGCTAATGCGTTAATTGTATATTTTTTGTCAGTATTTATCTCAGTACACATATACCTTGTTCTACGTTTTTCTCCTTTAGAAAATAATTTTCCATTTAATGCAAACTTATCCCCAAATCTTAGTTCTTCAAGATTTATTATAGTTTCCAATTGCGGTGTATCATATAGGTTTAATGCTCTTAATAAATTTTGGTCACCATGGGTAGAAGCCCTTGGGTTTTGCATATGTTGTCGCAACACTCCTTCTAGTGGCTGCGGAAACATCCCTGAGTTTATATATGGTGCAATGCTTTGCTGAAAAGCCCTCTTCCATTCTATTCCATGGGGTTGTGATAATCTATTATGTTGTTTATAAGCCTTATAATGAGCTATTTCATGTAATAGTGTTATCAAAAATGAATATTGATTAAGACCTCCGTTTATGGAGATTATAGGGATATCATTTTTTCTTAACGAATGTTTAAAATCACCATATTTAGTCGTTCTGTTTTTACTAATTCGTAGATTTACTGCATTATTATTAAAAAAATGCCATAAGTCACCTATTGAATCAATGGGGACGTATCTACTAATGATATTTACAAAATCAGATTCTTGCATTGATTTCTGTATTTTGTTTTACAGAACTAAATGTTGGACAGTCGCAACCTTTATAGCCTTTCTTGCTTGAAGCGCACGACATCATAATAAATGTCAGTGAAGCTATTGCTATTATTAATTTTAACTTATTATGTATCATATAAAATAGTTTGTACAAAAATAATCAAAAGAATGAAGCATTTATAGAATAATTAACTGAAAAACTAAACCATTTATTAGTATTATTATTTCATTAGAGTTATTATGTGTTATATATATAACTTATTTAAAATATGTGTTATTGTGTGTTTATCAAATTAATACATCAACATATAAGGCTGCCAATTGTATAAGTTGATGTGTAGATTTAATAATTATGGCTAGTTTAATGTTAGTGTAAAAAAAAATGTACATTTGCTTATTATAATAATGCACTATAAAATCACAAATAATTGAGTTAATAAGCTCCATATATATGGAGAATGTAATATGTAAAAGTATAAATTTGGTTCAGTAAATGCTCATTAGGTTAAGGTGAGTATCTGAAATATTATTTTACATAAAGCACTCATTTGAGGTCAGAATATTCATTACGAATGAAAGAAATACTTATTAAAGAAGCGGGGAGTGATTCTTTTGAATATATATCAAAATATATTGATGTTGATAATGTTGATACCCTTGTTGTTTCTACATCTTCGGCCTTTAATATTGATAAGCAGTATCAAGAGTCATTTAAGAATATTGTCAATCTGAAGCCAATAAATGATATTAGGCGCATCAATAAGTTTTTTGAAAGTGTAAATGCTAAACTAGAAGATGGTGGTGTATTTATTTGCAATGTAGAAACTTATACGCTTCGTAAACAGCGAATTCTAAAAAAATATCCCAAGGGAATAAATTGGGGAATGTATACCTTTGATTTTTTTATAAAACGGGTTAGTCCAAAAGTTTGGGGTTTAAAGAAAGTTTATTTCTTTACAACTGCTGGGCGTAATAGAGTATTATCCAAGGCAGAAACTTTGGGTAGAATATACTCTTGTGGTTTTAAAGTTGTAAATGAAACAAGAATAAATGGCCGTTTATGGGTTGTTGTTAAGAAAATAAAAGAACCTAGTTTTGACACGGATCCTACTTATGGCCCATTGATTTCCCTTAAGCGCCATGGGAAGAATGGGAAATTAATAAAAGTTTATAAGGCAAGAACTATGCATGCTTATTCTGAATACCTTCAGGAGTATGTTTATGAGCAAAATGATCTTCAAGAGGGAGGTAAATTTAAAAATGATTTCAGAATTACTACTGTTGGAAAGATTTTTAGAAAAACTTGGCTTGATGAACTACCGATGATTCTTAATTTGCTTAAAAGAGACTTGAAATTAGTAGGTGTAAGACCATTAAGTCAACAGTATATGAGTCTTTATCCTGAGGATTTCCAAGAATTAAGAAAAAATTATAGACCAGGACTAGTTCCACCTTTTTACGCTGATTTACCAAAAGATTTGGAAGAAATAATAGCTTCAGAAAAAAGGTATCTTGAAGCATTTGATAAACATCCAATTAGAACGGATTGGGTGTATTTTTGGAAAGCTTTCAATAATATAGTTTTTAAGAAAGCTCGTTCAAATTAAATAGATATTTAGAATATAAATATATGAGATATAGATTTTTACTAATAATAGCATTTTTTGCGTTATCTAATTTAACCTTCGCTCAGAATACCCCCACGCATATTACTCAAGTAGAGTTATATGATTTTATAGATGAGCTGGCTAATGAACAGCTTATATTTATTAATTCAGTAGTGAAGCCATATAGTCGTCAGCAAATATATGGGTGGCTTAGTGAAGCACAATCAGATACATCTGCATATTTATCTAGGCGTCAGAAAAAGCAAATTGAGTTTTATTTACAAGAATATCAATTTGTGTCTACCGATTCAATAAATCCTTATGGTGATACAAAGCTGAATTTAATAGTAAAGTCTAGCAAAAAAGCATCTTTACATCTTACTCAGTATGGATTCTATTATAAGGATAAGCAATTTACATTTGCTCTTAAACCTATTTGGGGTGTTGATTATCGTACTAATGATAGCGGCTCAGTACGTCATTTTTGGGGTGGATTGAATGCCTATGCAACTGTTGGGAAGCACTGGAGTTTTTATGCTTCTTTACGTGATAACTCTATAACTGAAATAATGGCTTTCCCCAATTATAAAACATTAGAAGAAGGTGGTAATTATAAAATTGGTGAAGGAGGTAGGCCTGGTGGTGATTATTCTGAAATGCGTGGTGGAATAACTTATGCATGGGACTGGGGTGATATAGGCCTGATAAAAGACCATATACAAGTAGGTAATAATAACCATGGAGCAAATATATTATCAGGGCGTACACCAAGTTATGCGATGATTAAATTGCATCTAAACCCAGTAAAATGGTTCGATTTTAATTACCACCATGGTTGGTTAGTAAGCGAGGATATTGATAGTGCACGTTCGTATAATTCTACAACAGGAAATTATAAGGCTGTTTTTAGGCCAAAGTTTATTGCTACAAATATGTTTACATTTATTCCTTGGCAAGGAATTAACTTTTCATTCGGAAACTCTATCATTTATACCGATTTAAATGGGCCACATCCTGCTTATATGATTCCATTTATGTTCTTTAAGTCAATGGATCATACCATAAATCATGGTGTTGAGAATCAGAATTCACAGATGTTTTTGGACGTGAGTATTCGTAAGATTAAACATCTACATTTATATGGAACGGTGTATGCCGATGAGTTTAAAAAAGATAGAGTAGGTAATGATACATTACATAATTTCTTCAGCTATAAAGCTGGGTTTAGATTAAGCAATTGGCCATTTAAAGATTTGGCTCTTACGGCAGAATTTACCCAAACAGCTCCTATGACTTATAAGCACACAGTTGCTGGTCTTACATATGCCACCAATAAATTCAATTTAGGGCATTATTTAATCGATAATTCACGAGAAATATATCTAGCATTGCAGTATAAGCCCATTCCACGTCTTTATTTAAAAGCAGAGTATTTTTATGCAGTACATGGCGATGAGTATGATTATAACTTTACCTCAGGTTATGACCCTACAAGTATTCCTTATTTGGAGAATAAAACATGGGATAATACTACAATAGGATTTTATGCAACCTATGAAGTGCTCAATGATGTGTATATAAAAGCATATTTTACAAACACAAATACACAGGGTTACGACTTGAATGGTGCAACTGCTGAGCAATACTTAAATAAATTTACTAGCCCATTCTATCATGGCAATATGAATACTTTTGGCATGAGTTTCAATATGGGTTTCTAGGATTTTTGGGCTCTAAAAAAAAGTTAAAATAAGCTATAAAAACATTACATTTGTAGCTTATATTTAAAGTAAAATTATGGTAAATCACAATTACTTACGTAATCTTCTAAAAATAAGTGCGTTATTATTGCTAATTTCAATGATATCGTGTATTCCACAGAGAAAACTTCGTTATTTGCAGGAGGTTGAAGAGTCAACTATTGACACTACAGAAACCGAGCAAATAAGTACGGCTTATATTATTAAGGCTAAGGACGAAATTTATTTAAAAATAAATAGTGTTGACCCTAGTACATATAGCTTCTTTAATGGTGGCGATTCTCGTTCTTCTGCAAATATGTATAATAGTGAATTAGGTCTTTATCTAAATTCTTATACGGTATCTGACTCAGGTTATATTCAATTACCAGTTGCCGGAAAAATTAAGATTGTTGGTATGGATTTGGAAAAAGCCCGCTTTGAGGTTGAATCTGTTCTTAAATTATACCTTAATGATGTATCTGTAACTTTAAAACTTTCGGGATTTAGAATAACTCTAATTGGTGAGGTAAAGCGCCCTGGAAGATATGCTCCACTTGTTTCTCAATTGAATATTCTTGAAGCTCTTGCGGTAGCAGGTGATATGACTAGCTATGGAAATAGACAGCGAGTAATGGTTATACGTGAAATTGATGGTAAAGAACATATTCACTTTATTGATTTACTTGATAATAACCTAATATATTCTCAAAATTTTAACCTATTACCCAATGATATTATTTATGTAGAGTCGCTTAATGCTAAAACGTGGGGTTTCGAACAATTCCCATATGCACTTATACTGAGTTCAGTAACTACATTTATTGCTTTAATGGCATTGATTAATACAATGAAATAGGGTAAAGATTCACAAAAGAAATAGAATTAATGGAAGACAATATAAATAACTTTAACAATTTTCAAGAAGATAGTATTGATATTAAAGCAATACTTTATCAAGCACTAGCATACTGGAAATTATTTGCATTAGCAGTTTTTATTAGCTTAACAGTAGCTTATCTGTTTAATAAATATGCCGATCCTTTATATGAGAGTCAATCTAAAGTTCTTATTATGGTTGATAATCAGAATATAAATCCTTTTTCGGCAGGTTCGTTTTGGAAGCAGCCTGTTAATATAGAAAATGAGATGGCTATTCTCCGTTCTTTCGACTTAACAAGAGATGCTGTTCGTAAAACTGATTGGCAAGTGTCTTATTATAGGTATGGTCAAATACGAGAGAATCAAATGTTCAATAATACACCTTATACTGTAAAAATAGATTCTTCGCATCTTCAAGCAACATCTATTAAGTATGATATTGTAATGCTAAGTAGTACTGAGTTTAGATTAATTATTGCTCCTATTCCCGAACCTATAAAACTTTATGATTTTTATTCAAACGAATATGACCAAGAACAAAGCTATAATTTGCCTGTAGGAATAGACAAGGTATATTATTATGGTGAAAAAATTACAACCGATTTGTTTAGCTTCACATTAGATTATAACTATGACTATAATGAAGATCATGATTTTTATTTCTACCTTAATTCATTAGAATCTTTAGCAACAAAATATAATAGTAAGTTTAATGTAAAGCCTATGCATAATGATGCTACAATTGTTTTAATTACTCTTAAAGGTGATAATCAATTTCATGTAGTAGAAATGGTAAATGCGTTAACAGAAGCGTATGTTAATTACAACTTAAATTTTAAGAATAAGCAGTCAGCAAATGCAATAGAGTTTATTGATTATCAGTTGACTGAAATTAATACTGCTCTTAAAGAGTCAGAGCAAAATTTAGAGAATTATCGTAAGGAAAACAATATGCTTGACATTGGTGATGTTAGTGGAAGAACTTTCGATAAATTGTCAGATCTAGATAGAAAACGAGCGCATGCAGAGCTTCAACAAAAATATTTTGATTACTTAGAGAGTTATTTGGAAAAAGGGCTTGCTGATAAGGAAAGTATGGTAGCTCCTTCAATAATAGGAATAGAAGACCCGATGCTTATTCAGCTAGTAAAGCAGCTTAATGAGTTGTATATGAAGCGAAATGAGTTAGCAGCTACAAGTACTAAGCTCAACCCAGCTTCTAAACAAGTAGATTTAAAGATTACAAATACTGAGCAAGCGTTATTACAAAATATAAACAATATTGGTAAAACTACTAATATTCAGATAAAGAGCATTGAAGAGCAAATCACTAAGGTGCAGAAAGAGATTAATAGCTTGCCAGAGAAACAAAGAAAACTAATTGATATAAATCGAAAATATCGAGTGAATGAGGAAATATACTCTTTCTTATTGGAAAAAAGAGTTGAGTCAGGAATTACACGTGCAGGTAACGTCTCAGATTATACAGTAATTGATAAAGCAAGGTCGGCTAGTATTGTTTTTCCAAAAAAATCGTTAAATTATACGATAGCCTTACTTCTAGGTTTAATTATTCCTATTGGGTTTATCTTCATGGCTGATTTTTTTAACGATAAGGTTAGAAGTAAAAAAGATGTTGAAGATTTGGTTAGCGCACCAATTATTGGAGTTGTTGGTCATTATAAAGAAGAAGGAAATACTGTTGTATTGAATAAACCAAAATCAATTATTTCAGAAACATATCGGTCTATACGTACTAATTTACAGTTTCTAGCTCATGAGCAAGAACATAAGGTTATTTCAATTACTTCTACATATAGCGGTGAGGGTAAGACGTTTAATTCTATAAATATTGCGTCAATATTTTCAATTGCTGAGAAAAAAACAGTATTGCTAGGTTGTGACCTTCGTAAGCCAAAGATTTTTGATGACTTTAATATCAATAATGAAATTGGAATTACAACTTTTTTGATTGGAAGAGCAAGTATAGATGAAATTATCCAAACTACGGATTATCCAAATATTGATATTGTTACAGCTGGACCAGTGCCTCCAAATCCATCGGAGCTGCTAGAGAGTGATAGAATGACTACTCTAATTGATGAACTTAAGAAAGTGTATGATATTGTAATTATAGATACACCTCCAATTGGACTTGTTACGGATGCTGTATTCATGATGAAACGCTCTGATGTTTCGTTGTATGTTGTTCGTCAAAACTATACTACGAAGGCGGCCTTGAATACGGTAAATGATATTGCGGATATGAAAGAGATTAAGAATTTATCGTTAATTATTAATGATGTAGATATTGATAGATCAAGTGCATATGGTAGTTATGGAAGTGGTTATAGTCAAGGCTATGGACACGGCTATGGTTATGGTTATGGTTATGGCTATGGCTATGGAAATTATTATGCAGAAACAGAAGAAGAAACGAAGAAAACTTGGAAAGAAAGAATTTTCAAGATTTAATTTATATAGAATAATAAGGGAGTTTAGAAATGGATAATATTCAGATGGTGGACCTTAAGTCCCAATATCAGAAAATAAAAACAGAAGTTGATAAAGGAATTCAACAAGTAATAGATACTACTTCTTTTGTAAAAGGTAAAGTAGTAAAGGATTTTGAAGATAATTTAGCAACATATTTAAATGTAAAGCACGTTATTAGTTGTGGTAATGGTACTGATGCACTTCAAGTAGCGATGATGGCACTTGGTTTAAAACCAGGTGATGAAGTTATAACTACATCATTCACTTTTATTGCTACTGCGGAGGTGATAGCTCTATTGGGCTTAACACCAGTGTTGGTAGATTGCGACCCTAATACTTATAATATTACTCCTGAGGCTATTCGTGGAGCAATTACCGATAAAACAAAGGCTATTGTGCCAGTTCATATATTTGGGCAAAGTGCTCCTATGGAGGCAATTATGGATATAGCCAAAGAATATAATCTTGCAGTAATTGAAGATAATGCTCAAGCAATTGGTGCTGACTATATTATGAATGATGGAAGCAAGCGCAAAACAGGAACAATAGGTGACCTGGGATGTACTTCTTTTTTTCCTTCAAAAAACCTTGGTGCTTTTGGTGATGGTGGTGCAGTTCTTACTGATAACGATGAGCTAGCAGAAAAACTTCGTGCTATTGTAAATCATGGAATGAAAGTTAGATATTACCACGATTATATTGGTGTAAACTCTAGACTTGATGGTATACAGGCAGCAATATTGGATGTAAAACTTCGCCATTTGGATGAATATGCTGCTGCACGTAATTACGCTGCTAGCTATTATGATAATGCTTTTGCAAACCATAAGCATATCACTACTCCTGCTCGATACGAGAAATCGAATCACGTATTTCATCAGTATACAATGAAATTGAAAGATGCTGATAGAGATGCATTGAAAGAGCATTTAAACTCAAAGGGGGTTCCAATGATGGTGTATTATCCTGTGCCTTTGCATTTGCAAAAAGCTTATAAGGATGACAGATACTCAGAAGGTGATTTTCCTGTTACAGAATGCTTGAGTAATTCTGTATTTTCGCTACCAATGCATACCGAAATGAATGACGAACAACTGAAATATATTACAGATTCAGTATTGGAGTTTTTTAAATAAGAAACATAGATAGTATTTTGTATACTTTAATATAGATTTAAGCTTATGGATAAACAATATTTTTCACATGAATCAGCTATAGTTGATGAAGGTTGTAATATAGAAAAAGGTGTTAAGATTTGGCATTTTTCACATATTATGTCGGATTGTACAATTGGTGAGAATTGTAATATTGGACAAAACGTGGTTGTATCGCCAGGAGTTATTCTTGGTAAAAATGTTAAGATTCAGAATAATGTTTCCATATATACAGGCGTAGAATGCGAAGATGATGTATTTCTTGGGCCAAGTATGGTATTTACTAATGTTACCAATCCACGCTCTGGCGTAATTCGAAGAGGTCAGTATGAGAAAACTATAGTTAGAAAAGGTGCTTCAATAGGTGCTAATGCAACAATAGTTTGTGGTCATGATATTGGCAAATTTGCTTTTATTGGAGCAGGCTCAGTTGTTACTAAGACAGTACCTGCATATGCTCTTGTTGTAGGTAATCCTGCTCGACAAATTGGTTGGATGAGTGAGTTTGGACACAGACTTAGTTTTGATGAAAAAGGAATTGCAGTTTGTCCAGAAAGTAAAGAGGAATATAGGTTGACTGATTTTATTGTAGAAAAGAATAAATAAGAATATATGAGTAAGAAATTGAATTTTGGTCTTATTGGTGCTGCGGGTTATATTGCTCCTCGCCATATGAAAGCTATTAAGGATACAAATAATGAGCTTGTTGCTGCTTTAGATAAGTTCGATAGCGTAGGTATTATGGATAGTTATTATCCCAATGCCTCATTCTTTACTGAGCCAGAGCGCTTCGATAGACATATGGATAAACTTCGCCGACAGGGTGATAAGAAGATAGATTTTGTTTCTATTTGTACTCCTAATTATCTTCACGATTCGCATATTAGACTTGCTTTGCGTAATGGAGCACATGCTATTAGTGAAAAGCCTTTAGTTCTTAATCCTTGGAATATAGATGCTCTGCAAGAAATAGAAAAGGAATGTGGTAAAAAGATTTATAATATTCTTCAATTGCGTCATCATCAATCAATAATTGATTTGAAAAAGAAAATTGATGAAGGTCCTAAGGATAAAATATATGATATTGATTTAAGCTATATTACTAGCAGAGGAAAATGGTATTTTGTAAGTTGGAAAGGTGATAACTCAAAAAGTGGCGGTGTAGCTACAAATATTGGTGTTCACTTTTACGATATGCTTACCTATATATTTGGTGATGTGCAATTGAATACTGTTCATTATACAGATAAAGATACTGCGGCTGGTTTTCTTCAATTAGAAAGAGCTCGCGTACGTTGGTTCCTTAGTGTTGATGATAGAAATCTGCCTGCTGATATAGTTGCAAAAGGGCAACGTACTTTCCGCTCAATTACTGTTGATGGCGATGAGATAGAGTTTAGTGGTGGATTCACCGAATTACATACTATTAGTTATCAGCATATTTTAAAAGGCGAAGGTTTTGGTCTTGAGCATGCTCGTAAAAGTATTGAGATTGTTCACAGTATCCGCAATTCTAATCCAATCGGAATTAGAGGTGATTATCATCCTTTTTTGAGGAGATTTAAATAAGGTTTTAAAAATTACTAAGCAAAAAAGCTCCTCATTATTTATAAATGAGGAGCTTTTTTAGTTATTGTAAATTTCCTTACCTAACAATAAGCTTACTTCTTTCTTCTTCTTTATCGTCTCTTATAATAACAAAATACATTCCTGAACCCCATTTTTTTACATTAATCGTAAGTTCTTCCCCTAGAAAGCTATTAGAATAAACAACTTTTCCACTTATATCCACAATACTAATATTTCTATTAGAAGAGTTTTCTGAGCTAGATATTTTTACAATATCAGAACTTGGATTTGGTGAAATGCTTATATTTGAATTCATTTGCTTGCTATCATCAATGCTTGTAAAAGGAATATAGTCATCAATATAGGTAAAGAAACCAATATTTAGACTGATTTTGGCATAAGCCACAGGGAAATCCATTCCTTTTGCTAACCAAATATATTCAGTATAATTCTGTGGTAAACGAAGCCCTAAGTCTGATGAAGTAATATAAACAGAATCTGATTGATATACGGTTGATTTTAACCTTAAACATTGGTAAGTGTCATGAGGTGTAATAATTGTACCCCAACCATCTACCTCATTTACTCTGTGCAAATCTTGTTCAATATATCCTACACTAGCTAAACTCTGACTATAATGCGAGTCACTAGAATCTAAATCGCCATAATCCATTGGAAAACGATAAATAATATCATCATCATCATATGCAAGAGGAACTGGAGCACCATTAATATTACCACCAGCGCCAACTATTCGTAAGTCACTATTGCTTTTATCGTAAAAGGAATAAGACTCAGTTACTGACATTCCTAGCATATTAATATCATCTCTAGGACTAGCTAAATTAGCGCTACCCCAAAATGCCAACTTATAAATTAAATTTACATCACTCATACCATAATAGCCACTTGTTTTTTGTTTGAATGCTACTAAATTACTAAAATCCCATGTGTGATTTGCACCACTATCTTGATAAGAATTATTATTGAAAATGGCGTAACTATATCTTACAGTATCATCAGGGCTACCAATGTCAGATTTTGTAATTGTAATTTGGGCGAATGATAAAAAACTAATTAGTAGTAAAAGGCTGAGAGTAAAAGTTGTTTTCATTTTATAATAGTTTTGTGTGTATATTTATTATTTTACAAATATATCAAAAATTGATGAGGTAAATCAAGCGTAGATATTATTAAAAACCGTAAATTTGTTCATTATTGAATTAACATAAAGTCAACAGATAGGTTTATTATAACAAAATAGAGATTTATCATGGCTTATAACCCAAATATTTATTCTATGTCAACAATATTAAATTTTGCCATATTCCCTACCGATAAAGGGGATAAGGGTAGTAGTGAGTACGTTAGTAAGGTGCTAAAAATGATTGATGAAAGTGGTGTTCCGTATAAGCTTAATCCTATGGGTACAAGTATTGAAACGGATACTCTAGAGGAAGCCCTTGATATTGTAAATAGGGCTTATAAAGTATTGGAGCCTGTATCGCAGCGTGTATATTCAGCTATAACCATCGATATACGTAAAGGAAGAAAGAAAGGAATGACTCAAAAGATAGAATCAATAGAGAAAAGAATTGGTGAGGTAAATAAATAAATTTCGAATTATGGATTTCAAGAAATTAATAAAAACCCTTGGCCCAGGATTACTTTATGCTGGCGCTGCAGTTGGAGTTTCGCATCTGGTACAGAGTACTAGGGCAGGAGCGAGCTTTGGTTTTGAACTTATGTGGGTTATTGTGATTGCTAATATTCTTAAGTATCCATTCTTTGAGTTTGCCCCTCGTTATACTGCTGCTACGGGCAATAATCTAATTACAGGTTATTCCAAAATAGGTAGGTGGGCAGTCTGGATATATCTAGCGGTAACCATTGCTTCAATGTTTGTACTACAGTCAGGTGTTACAGTTGTTACAGCTGGCCTTGTGGCTAGCGTGTTTGGAATTAGTATTTCTACATTTTGGATTAGTGCATTTTTATTAGTTCTAACTGCCACAATACTCATAATCGGTAATTACTCTATTCTAGATAAACTTATTAAGTATGTGATAGTTATATTAGCACTATCAACATTGGTAGCGGTTATAAGTGCATATTTCAAAAATGGGTTTAATCCCAATCCAGAGATGGTAAAGCTGTTTGACCTAAGTAATCCTGTTGATGTGGCTTTCCTTATAGCTTTCTTTGGATGGATGCCTGGTCCAATAGATATTTCTGTTTGGCAATCCATATGGGCAGAGGCCAAGCGTAAAGAAATGAAAATGGATATTGATATAAAAGCTGCTCTTTTGGATTTTAATATAGGTTATATAGGTACCGTGGTTTTGGCTTTTGGTTTTTTATCTTTGGGAGCTTTAATAATGTATGGTCAAGGACAAGAGTTTAGTGGAGCATCTGCTGTATTTGCTGGTCAGCTAATAGATCTATTTACAAGTAGTATTGGTATTTGGGCTTATCCAGTAATTGCTACAGCAGCGCTTGCTACTATGTTTAGTACTACTCTTACTTGCTTTGATGCCTATACTCGATCAATGGTGCCAGCATTAAACTTAAGTTTTGAAAAGCTTGAAATTAACACCCCCAAGAAAGAGAAAAATTGGTGGATAATAATGATGATTGTGCTGATGACTGGCACACTAATAATTCTTGGCTTTTTTATGAGTAATATGAAGCAGATGGTTGATTTTGCTACAACGCTAAGTTTTGTGTTAGCTCCAGCATTGGCTTTTCTAAATTATAAGGTTGTAACCCATAGCCATATGCCCGAATCTCATAAGCCGAAGAAAATATTTAAACTTTATGCGCTTATCAGCTTAATTATTATGACAGGTTTTAGTGCATTTTTTATCTATTGGAGATTTTTATAAAATCAATTAAATCAAATAGAGGCAGCCCGATTAGTATTTATTAATCGGGCTGTTTGTTTTATCATTTTTTTTTGGAACTTTATAATTTACAATAGTTCATACTATCAATAATCTGAACAATTAAACGCTTAAACAAATAAGGAATTATTACATTATAAAAATCACATAAATACCATAAGTTTTAATATCTATTTCGTTTATGATAATGAGTATGAAGTAATTTATGAGATTTTTCGCCTAATGGCTCACCCAAAAACTCTTTATATATTCGTACTATTTCAGGGTTTTCGTGCGACATACGTATCGACTTACTCATGTCTTCTTCATATATTGCTTGAATACGTTTTGCTCTAATGTCTGCATTAGTAGGTATAGGTTGACCACCGCCACCAATACAACCTCCTGGGCAACCCATTACCTCAATAAAGTGATAATTTGATTTGCCGCTTGCCACTTCATCCATTATTGTTCGTGCATTTTTTAATCCATGAGCAACAGCAACATTTAGTTCTGCTCCTTCAAGGAAAGCCCACTCTTCGAGGCAACCGTCAATTTTTATGCTAGCTTTACGAATTCCTTCTGTGCCTCTCACTGCTGTTATATTCAAGTTTTTGAAAGGTACATTTCTTCCAGTAACTATTGTATATGCTGTTCGTAATGCAGCTTCCATTACTCCGCCTGTAGCGCCAAATATTACTCCTGCACCAGTGGATTCGCCCATTATGCTGTCGAATTCTGAATCTTCTAAATTCTGAAAGTTTAATCCGGCTTGCTTTATCATTAACCCAAACTCACGAGTTGTTAATCCTGCGTCTATATCTCTATAACCACTGTCGTTCATTTCGGCACGGTTTGCTTCATACTTTTTGGCAGCGCAAGGCATAATTGCAACACTTACAATATCTTTTGGATCAATTCCTTTTTTCTCAGCATAATATGTTTTTGTTAATGCGCCAAACATTTGCTGAGGTGATTTACAAGTTGAAAGATGGCCTAAATGATTAGGGTACATATGCTCAATAAATTTTACCCAGCCAGGGGAGCACGATGTTATCATAGGTAGTTTTATATTGGTATCCTTTTTTAGCAGAACTTTGCGAAGTCTACTTAATAGTTCATGTCCTTCTTCTATGATTGTTAAATCTGCCGAAAAATCAGTATCTAGTACCGAGTCTGCTCCAATCTTTTTCATTGCAGTAACCATTTTACCTGTTACTCTTGTGCCAACTTCGTAGCCAAGCATTTCTCCCAATGCTACACGAACCGATGGCGCTGTATTCATAACTACATGCTTACTGTGGTCGCCCAATGCTTCCCATACTTGGTCAAAATATCGTCTTTCGGTAAGAGCGCCTGTAGGGCAATGGTTTACACATTGCCCACAATTTGTACACACTACCTCATTAAATGGAAGCTCTCCAAAGGTGGATATTTTCATTTCATTGCCTTTAAATGCTGCTGTAAGGGCATTTACGTGTTGTAATTCGGCACAAGTTCGTACACAGCGCTGGCAATGTATACATTTACTATCATCTTTTTCTATTGACCATGATGATGTGTCAATCTCTATTCCTTCTTTTAGTACACTTAAGTATTTGTTTCCATCTACATTATATTCTGCAGCCAACTCTTGCAATTCGCAATTCGTATTTCTATAGCATGTTGTGCATTGTGTATTATGTTCCGAAACTAATAATGATACAATGTCCTTACGTGCGTTCCTTATCTTTGCGCTATTTGTTAGTATATCCATTCCCTCTTCAGCTGGAACAGCACACGATGCCTCCAAGCGCTCTCTTCCTTTTACTTCAACTACGCAAACACGGCAGTTTCCTGCCACACATAAGTCTTCGTGATGACATAATGTGGGTATATTTACATTTATTTTCTTGGCTGCCTCTAAAATAGTAGTACCGTTTTTAACTTCTATTTCTTGGCCATCTATAATTAATTTGATTGTTGACATAATACCTTGTTTTAATAATTGTTAGAATGACTAACTAATAAATCATTTCCTCGGGAAAATTTGTGATTATTGATGTAAATGAATTGGTTACTGATTGTCCTAAACCGCATTTTGATGTAATTTTCATCGTTTTACTTAGTTTTATCAAATCCTGAAGGTAACACTCAGGTTTATCACCAACTTTTACTGCTTCAATTCCTTTCAATAATTGCTGCGTACCTACTCGGCATGGAGTGCATTGCCCACATGACTCTTCCACAAAAAACTCTAAGTAATTATGTATTACATTATACATTGATCGGGTGCTATTGAATATCATTGTAGCTCCGCCTGTTGTATTTCCTTCGCCTATTATTGTGTTCTCAAAATTCTTTCGAGGTATACAGTACCCTGCTACTCCACCTACCTGTATTGCTTTGGTATCACCATCTCCATATTCGGCTACAAAATCAGAAACCTTCATTCCAAGTTCAAATTCGTGTACTCCTTCTTTTGGTGAGTCTCCCGATAAGGAGAATAATTTGGAGCCACGCTGAGCATCAGTTCCTAATGATTTATATTTTTCTGAGCCATATCTACATACCATTGATACTGATGCCAAAGTTTCAACATTATTTACCAATGTTGGTTTGCCCAAGTATCCTTCTTGAGTTGGGAAAGGTGGTTTATTGCGGGGTTCTCCTCTTTTACCTTCCATTGATTCTATAAGTGCAGTTTCTTCTCCACAAACATAAGCTCCTGAACCACTAAATATTTCAATGGGAAAATCCAAGCCAAATTGTTTTGAGTATTCCTCAAAAACTTCAAGTTCTTTTTTTAATGCTGGTATTAAGTAATTATACTCCGCTCGTAAATAGATATATCCTTTGGTAGAATTTGTTATCCATGCGGCAATGGCCATTCCCGAAATTACTTTTCGAGGAACTTCTACTAATAACTTTCTATCCTTAAAAGTACCAGGTTCTCCTTCATCAGCATTACAAATTATGTATTTTTCTTCAGCTTTTTCGTCAGCCATAATTTGCCATTTCATACCTGTTGGGAAACCTGCACCACCTCTTCCGCGTAGACCCGATTCATTAATCTCGGTAAGTACATCGGCTTTGTTTTTCTTCATTGTCTGCTTCAATATCTGATACGGAGCAACAGAGTATTGACTGAATAAAATATCGACTTTTCTTAATCCTTTATTTGACATAACAATAGTTTTTATCGGTTTCTAAATTCACAAATTATTTCTGAAACTAATTCTGTTGTAAGCTCGGTAAAAGGCTCATCATTTATTAGCATTGCAGGTCCCATATCGCATAAGCCGAGACAATTTGTCGGTTTTAAAGTGAATTTCTTATCGTAGGTTGTTTCTCCCAAATCTATTTGTAACTCTTTTTCTATGGCCTTTAATACTTGTTTCTTTCCTTTGTTTTCGCAGGTTATAGATTTACATATTCTAATCAGGTACTTGCCAGTTTCTTCGGTTTCTATAAACGAATAGAATGATGATGTACCGTATACATCTGCTGCAGAAATATCTAAAGCTTCAGCTACATCAACCATATCTTCTTTTTTGACATAGTTTTGCTCCTTCATTATTGCTTGTAATATTGGGAGTAGAGCTGTGCGCTGATTGCCAACTTCTTTAATTTTTTCTTTGATTATTTTAGATACTTCTTCCATAACTTAAAAGTGTTGATGTTGTTATTAATGAATATCAATTTAATTTTGGGATTGATTAAAGTGATATTGTGACTGGATTCTGTTTTGCAAATATAAGCAAAA
>Ga0256842_1000914_pt1 | contig 25403 bp, 23 predicted proteins | sample 4559240metaG_FD_185973 | JGI IMG/M metagenome (GOLD analysis project Ga0256842, IMG submission 185973) | Hydrothermal vent microbial communities from Guaymas Basin, Mexico - 4559-240 | ecosystem: Environmental > Aquatic > Marine > Hydrothermal vents | place: Mexico: Guaymas Basin | collected... | reverse complement strand
GCTTGGCTTTTGTCTTGTAAAACCCAACAGGATAGATCTCCTTTTCAATCTGCTTCTCATTCAACATACACAGTTTTTTTGAAGAGAACTTTTTAATTAACCTGTCAGACACTTTCTCTAAGAGCTCATCTTTTGTTCTCGCACTTAACATTATAAGTATGAGAAGCAGGACTTTATCTTTGGTTTTGGCGCGGTCTATGTAAGCTTGTCTGTTTATGCTGCTCTCCATTATTTTTAGTATTCTTTCCGGCTTCATGCTTTTTTAGTTTTGTAAAACTTTATAAACTTATATTTCTTTTATTTCATTATGAGTGACAAGTATATATGTTTTGTCAAAGTTAGACATGGGTCTTGCAACTCTCTAAACGATGAGCTTCTCTGGTTCGGTAAATCGCTGGGCTTGTTTTCTTCAAGGGATAAAAATAAGTCATGTTATAGAATCTTCGTTGAGCTTTTAACTTCAAAAGAGGGTTTAAGTTCTGATGAACTTGCTTTTAGGCTTAACATAACAAGGTCAACTGTTGTGCATCATTTGAAGCGGCTCCTCGGCTCTGGCTTAGTTGTTAAAGAGGACAATAAGTATTTTCTTAGAGTGGCCAGCTTGCCTGAGTTAGTAGATAAGCTTTCAGAAGATGTCAGTGGTATCATAAAGGATTTAAGAAGAGTTGCAGAAAAAATTGATAAAAATTTAAACTAATTTGATTAATTAAATAAGCTCAAGGTCTTCGTCATTATCTTCCGGCTCTGATTGGGGCTGTGATGCTGGTCTGCCTCTGAATATCTCCGCCTGTTGTGGTGTTATTATGATGTAGTCCTCATTGAACCCTGCAATGTCCCCCTCAACTGCTTCAACTGTTTTCTTGATTTTATTAACAGCTCTTTTCATTTCTATCATATCCTTATCTTTTAAGGGCCTTATGTTTAAGATGATAATGGTGTTTCCTTCTCTGAGGTCTTGGAGTATTGGTTTAACATCTGAAAAGTCAGTCAGATTCATAGTTTTGACGAGCATTTTCCTGTTCTCTTCATCCAAAGAAGTATCGAGTTCAACATATTCCTGCTCCTGCTCTTCGTCAAAATCCTCCCCCTCTTCCTTGATAAATACTCTCCTTACGCTTGAGAATAAATTTTTCATTTTTTGAACCTCCTTATACTACTTTGATTTATTAACAAATATTTAAAGGTTACGATTGGCTTAGCTTCCTGTAAGGATACTCTTATAAATAATGAGGACTCCTCTCCTGCTATGAAATGCGTTATGTGCGGTTCTGATTCGGATTTTCCCATATGCAGCTCCTGCCTTGATAATATTATAGATGCCAACTCTTATCTGAAAATAAAACCCATAAAATTTGACACTTTGTCAAATAAAATCTTGTACAAAAACAGGTGGGTTAAGCCATCTAAGAAAATCTTTAAGTTATTAGTGAGGACTTCGTTAAAAATAAGGTCCACATCATTTCACGATAAGGCCTTAATTGAGAGCATAATAAGGAAAAACCTTAGAGTAGCCTCCTTTGAGATAGGAGACTCTGTTCAAGTTCAAGTGTCCATATTCTCGAAGAGTTTTGTTGTTGAGGTCCCTGTTGAGAAAACTTTGTCCCAACAGTCAGCTCTATCAAAGAGTCAGTATTATGTGGGCATTCTTCAAGTCAGGAACCTTAGGAAAAGTGATGTGGCTTCTGTTGACCTTGCTGTTAAGGAATCTGCTTCAAAGCTGGACTCATTTGTCACTCAGCGAAAGGTAGTTAAGGGCGGAATTGACTATTACATGACATCCATGAAGGCGTTGAGGTCAGCGTCTTCCAAGCTTAAATCTCTCTTTGGTGCTGATGTCAGCTTCAATGAGAAGCTTTTTACGAGGGACTCCTTGAGAAGTAAGGATATTTATAAGGTCAATGTTTTGGTTAAATTCTTTGATTTTAGAAAGGGAGATGTTGTTGCTTCTGATTCAAAGCTTGTGCTTCTTAAATCAAATAAAGGCACTGGTTTAGACCTCAAAACTGGTCGGAAAATTAAGCTGGATTTGAGTCGTGAAAAGCTCTACAAAAAGGAGATTTATGAGGGAGTTGTCTTGAATGAGCATCCTTTAAGAATAATGGATCCTAAAACATTTCAAAGCGTAGAAGTTGCCAACCCAAAGCTGTTCAAGAGTGGCTCGGATAAAGTGGAAGTTGTTTTCCACAACAATGAATGGTTCCTAACAGGCAGGGAAATCAGCAAACGATAGTTTTATTAATTCTTTTGAACAATCTTCTCTTATGAAAACCTTTGTTGAACTGTTGAAGGCCATCCTCTTAGCTTTAATGCCTATCTCAGAAATAAGAGGCAGTATTCCCCTTGCTGTTTATTATCATCTTCAAGAGTATATGGTGCTGTTAATCCTTTCAAACATGCTTGTTGTGCCAATATCCTACCTTTTCTTAGATAAAGTTCATAAACGCCTTTTAAAATACAAAGCTTATAGAAGGTGGTTTAACAAAAAAGTAGCTCACACTCGGAAAAAGTTTGGACCTATGCTTGAGAAATATGGATACTGGGCGCTTATGTTCTTTGTTGGGATTCCCCTACCTTTTACAGGTGCTTACACAGGGACTTTAGCTGCATGGATATTCGGCCTTGATAGGAGGAAGGCATCGTTCTACATTTACCTGGGTGTTGTCCTTGCAAGTGCTATAACTTACCTTGCTGTTGTTTCTGGTATTGGAGCTTTTTCTTTCTTTACTAAAAGATTTTACTGAACCTTAATTATCTTAAAAGAAGCTCCTCTTATTTTGTCTTTTAATTCCCCGCTTTGAATAATTGTTTTTACCAAGTCATCAATCCTTTTGAACCTTCTCTTTTCGATGGCGATAACTCTTCCCTTATGAATTTTTGTGCGCCTATGTTTTTTCTTGAAATTATTCACAGCATCTTTCATATCTGAGGGAGGTCCCACAATTATTTTAGGTTCTTTTATTATTGGGTTCTTAATGATAAATACACATACAGCTTCTTTGTTCTCCTTTTTTTCCCACGAAAACTTTTCCCACCTTATTGAGAAATCTTCCTCTTCAATATGCTTTTTTATAGTGTTGTAAGCTTTTAGTAATTTGCATCCAAGCACATCTATACTCTTTCTCGTTTTAGGGGTTAAATTTATTACGACAACAGCATCCTTTTTTCTTGCTTTTCCTACAGCATCTTTCTCTGAGAACTTCTTCTCTTCAAAGAACTTTTCTGATGGCTTTTTCAAAAATCTTTTAGCAGAATCTATGAATTTTAGAAGTTTTTCCTCGCTAAGTGCTGCGGCTGCGTTCCTATCTTTTTGTATGGGGTCAATTACGATTAGAGGTCCAGTTGTCTTTGATTTGTTTAGATTAAATAAGGCTTTCCCTTTGTGAAAATTCTCCACATCTACAACAATCTTTTCACCTCTTCTAATTTTATCATCCCAACTTGCAGCTTCTCTTATGAATCTCAAAAATGATTTGTAGTGAACATTCAATATATCTAAAACATGTCCTGAGAATCCTCTGACAAATGACTCTGCTCCGTAAACCTCATTTGCCTTGCAGAACAATTTTGACAATCTAACAGAGTCAATTATCTTCTCATTTGCTTTGTTTCTAAACCATAGCACATGTAAAGGGCTTATGTCTGTTATGTTCTTAGCTTCTTCTATTGAATTTATATTAAGGACAGGCACCACCTCAAAGTTGATGCCCTTTCTCTTAAACTGGAAGTAATCTCTGCTTCCATGAACCCTCTTGGGTTTGAATTTTTCCAACGCTTGCTCCAAAAAATCTGAGAGCTCATTATTTTTATCAGCATATACGCTGTAATCAAACCTGACAAACACATCTGCGTCATAATCATCAGGTAAGTAAGTTCCTTTTGCTAATGACCCTCCGAGGAAACACTTAGCCTTAATGTTTCTTCTTATCAACTCTTCGTCAATACTCTTAAGCACCTCTTCAACTTTCTTCAGCACCTTGTCATCTTCTTTGCTTTTTATCTTATTAAGAATTTTTTTTACAATTTCTTCTTCGTTCATTTTACTACTCAACCCTGCTTACCAATACATTTCCACCTGCCACACCCTCTATTTTTACCTTTTGATTATTGGATATGCAGATCATATCTTCTGTATAAAGGTTTGGAATCTTAACCCGATGTATCTTCCCATCGCTTAGTATTATAAATACAGTTTCATTGTCATTGTTATTTTTCATTAACCTTATGCTCTTATTTATCTCATCTGAACCTTCAACTGTGCATTTCGGCAGGTTATATTCATCCTTATTAGAACCACAGAAACATACTTCTCTAACTCCTGTAGGCATGTTAAAGCTTGTTATTTTTAAATCACCATAATTAATGTTTGAAAAGGTGTTTTCAATATCCCTCTCAAATTGCACAGTGGATACTTCATGGCTCATAGAACTCATATGCACTACAGACCTTGCCCCTACGATTACAACTATTCCAATAACTATCGCAGCCATGATGAACATAAAGACCTGACTGGATACTTGCCCTTTCATATTACCACCTCTACAACTGATTTTTTATCAACAAAAGATTTAAATAAATATGTTTTGTTTTCAAAATGATGGCAGTTATTAAAAGTTTAACGATGGAAGGTTTTAAATCCTTTGCTAAATACACTCAATTCTTATTCAGTCCGCACTTTAATGTCATACTCGGCCCAAATGGGAGCGGAAAATCAAATGTTACAGAAGCACTCTGTTTTGTTCTTGGTCGTTTAGGAGCTAAGAGTTTGAGAGCGGAAAACTCGGCAAGTTTAATCTACAATGGGGGTAAGAAGAAAGAACCGGCCAAAAAAGCTGTTGTTAGCATTGTTTTTGATAATTCAAAGCGAGAGTTTCCAGTTGACAGTGACGAATTAAAGATTACAAGAACTGTTAAGCCAAATGGTCAGAGTATTTATCAGCTTAACAACAAGAGGGTTACTAGACAACAGATAATAGACACTCTTGCTTATGCAAAAATAGATCCGAACGGATACAACATCATTCTTCAAGGGGATATTAACAGGTTCGTTAATATGAGTGCTCTGGAACGGCGAAGAATTGTTGAGGAGATAGCTGGCATAGATGTTTATAATTCAAAAAAAGATAAAGCAGTTGCAGAACTTGAGAGGGTGGAAGGCAGAATAAAGGAAGCTGAGATAATCCTTGCAGAAAGAAAAAATTACCTCAAAGACCTGAGGAAACAGTATGAACAGGCATTAAAATACAAGCACATGAAGGACAATATTCAAAAAAATAAAGCTACATATTTATACTTAAAAATTGAGAAAAAAAGGAGTGAGATTGACAATGTGATTTCTCAGATAAACAAAACAGAGGAGGCAATAAAATCCTTGAATGAGAAACTCGCATCCCTTAAAAGCAAGGAGCAGGAATTAAGGAACAAAATAAAAGACCTCTCTGACAAGATTGAGACACAAGGTGAAGAGAGTCAAGTAAAAATACACAAAGAAGTTGAGAACTTAAAAGTTAAGATTGCTGAACTTAAGTCAGACACAGAATCAAGAAAAGCCGAGCTCAAACGACTTCAAGATAGAAAAGCTCAGCTTGAAGAAGACCTAAAATCCATCAACAACAATTTAAAAAACCTCACTATAGATATTAAAGAGTTATCTCAGAAATCTGAGAAGCTTAAATCTGACAGAAAAAGAATTGACGATGAACTTGCCAATTTTCAAAGGGGCCATGATATAAACAAAGTTGTGGATATTGAAAAAGACCTTGATGAGATTGATTCACAGGTTGACAAACTGAATCAGGAGATTAAAGTTCTTGTTGAGGAGAAGCAGAACAAGATAAGAGAAAAAGATAAGATTCTTGTCAATATTGAGAATATAGATAGCCAAATAGAGAAGATAAAAATCATAGAGAAAGAGCACAAAAAGGAGATGGAGGAACTCAAAAAGAAGAAAGAGGAGTTCAAGAAGATTATAAAAGAACTTAACGAAGCGTTGAGTAAAGACTCAAGATTAGCAGCTATGATAGCTGAATCAAAGAAGAGAGTTGATTCTCTAAGAGAGGAAGTTGAGCGTCTAAGAGTTAAGCAGATGCAAGCCCAAGCCAAATTAAATGCAAACATTGCTGTTAAATCCATCCTTGAAAATAAAAGCAAGTTTGGAAAGATATATGGAGTTGCGTCTCAACTCGGAAAGGCAAGTAAAGCATACACAACAGCTTTGAGCGTTGCTGCGGGAAGCAGGATAAACAGCATCGTTGTTGATAATGATGAGACAGCTGTGAACTGCATCAACTACTTGAAGAAGCAGAAGCTTGGACTAGCCACCTTCTTGCCGTTGAATAAGCTGAAAAAGGTTGACTCATCCTCTGTCAAAAAATTCTTGGATTTTCAAGGAGTCATCGGATTGGCATCTGATTTGATCGTTTCGGATAAGAAGTTTGAGAAAGTATTCTCTTACATCTTTGGAGACACAATAGTTGTTAAGGATTTAAATGTCGCTCGAAGAATAGGCGTCGGCAACGCAAGAATGGTAACCCTTGACGGCGATTTGACGGAGAAGAGCGGTGCCATGCATGGTGGTTACAGGAAAAAGGTTATGAATTCATTTAGCTCGATTGAAGAGGGCTCCGAAGAGCTCCTCATGAAGAAAGAGGAGAATCTTCAGAAGCTTGAAGCAGAACTTGACGAGCTTAAAGATGACAGGGAGAAAAACCTGCAGAGAATAGATGACCTGAGAAAACTTAAAGGTGAGTATGAAGGAGACATTATCAAGAGGGAAAAAGCCATTCATCTTGATGATTCCGACCTTGACGCAAGCCACAGAAAAAAATCCCTCCTAAAAGAGCAAGTGGCCAAGCTGGACAAGGAGCTTCAAGAACTTGAACTTAAAATCTCAGCCAAAAATGATGAGATAGTGAAGCTTAAGATTAAAAAACAGGAGCTTAAAAAGAAAATATCAGAGCTTAGAAACCCCGCGATTGTTGCTGAACTGACAGCGTTTGAAACAAAGAAAACCGAGATAAACAACGAGCTCATAAGAATTGAAGAGAAAATTAAAGCTAAAAATGAGAAGGTAGAGTCGCTTAAGTCAGAGATTGAGGGCATAAAAAAGATTGTGAAACAGATAGAAAAGGACAGGTCAAATTTTGAAGATGCAATAAAAAATGGAGAAGCAAAGTTAAAATCTCTCGAGGAAGAGCTTGCTGAAAAGGAGAAACAGCAGAGGGAATTCTACCAAAAGTTTAAGAATCTGTTTGAGGAGAAAGACAATCTTAACACTGAACTTCAGAAGACAACCAACAGCATTGTGGAACTCAATGAAAAGATAAGAAACAGTGAGCAAAGAATTAACAATTTGAGTTTGAAAAAGGCGTCGTTGATGGGGGAACTTGCAGGACTTGAACAGGAGTTCTCAGAGTTTAAAGGTGTTGAACTCTTGAAAACGAAAGATGAAGCAGCTCTTAAGTATGAAATCAAAAAGTTTGAGAAGCTCATGGAGGAACTTGGAAATGTTAACTTGAAAGCTCTTGACATATATGAAGAGGTTAATAAGGAATATGAATCATTAGTCAAGAAAAAGGAGAGTTTGAGCAAAGAAAGGGAAGATGTGCTTAAACTCATAGAGGAAATTGAGACAAAAAAGGTTACACTGTTTTTGAAAACCTTTGACTTGGTTAACCAGCACTTTAAAGAGTTCTTCTCAAAATTAAGCACAAAAGGTGAAGCATTCCTTAAGCTTGAGAATGAGGAAAACCCGCTTGAAGGTGGTGTGCTAATAAGAGTTAAGATCACGAAGCAAAAATTCCTTGACATTAAATCATTATCCGGTGGGGAGAAAACCCTGACCGCACTTGCACTTATATTTGCTATACAGGAGTTTGAGCCCGCATCATTCTACATTTTAGATGAGGTTGACGCTGCTCTTGACAAAAAAAATTCAGAGAAACTCGCTGAGTTGATAAAGAAGTACTCGGAGAAAGCTCAATACATTGTTATAAGCCACAATGATTCAATTATAGCTTCTGGAGACACTTTATTCGGCATATCCATGAACAAGGACGGCGTCAGTAAGATGGTCTCCCTTAAAATTTGAGAAGAACATTCTTTGTTTTTTCTATGGTCTCCCTTATGTTATACCTTTTTATCATTGTTAGTCGGGCGTTTTTGCTCAGCCGATTGAACTCCTTTCTGTTGTTTTTCATCATAAGTATTAAACTACTTAATTTATTTATTAAATCGCGGACATTTCCCTTCTCAAATATGAACCCATTGTAGCCACTTCTCACATACCTTTTTAAAGAACCTGCGTTAGTCGTTACTGGGACAACTCCGCAACTCATCGCTTCCATAGTTGCTAATGATGAAGTTTCTGTTAGCGAAGGAGTTACAAATATGTCCATGGCCTGCAAGTATGGGACAACATCATCCTTCGCACCGACAAACTTTACTCCTCTGACTTTCTTGAATTTTTGCTCTATCTCTTTAACACCTGAACCAACTACCAACAGCACAACATTCTCATTTTTCTTAATCATGTTGAACGCTCTAAGTAAGGTTAGAGGGTCTTTTTCATACGACAGCCGATTGCAGTATCCTATAACTATGCTATCCTTGCTTATTCCAAGCTTTTCCTTTGCCCTTGCTTTGTTCTTCGGAGGTTTGAACCTTTTGGAATCAACACCTACAGTTATTATATACTTATCAGTTTTTACTCCCATGCTCTCCAATAAATCAGCCACTTCAAACGATGGCACTATCAAAGCAGAGGAGAGGTTGTATGCGAGGCGCACTCTGAACTTGACTATCTGTTCAATTACCCACTTCACAAAACCGGATGTGTGCAGAGCTAACGGAACAAGCTTATACTCTACTGAGTGTATGTGAGCTATTCTTTTCTTATTGTGCCACCATGCACTTATGAGCGTGTTTAATCCTATTGGAGAAATTTCGTGGCACCACACAATATCAGCTTTCTTAACTTCCTCTCTTATTTTTCTTATGCTTATCTTTGCCACTTGGAAGTCCCCATATTTTCTTTGGTAAAGAGGAAAGAGAATTAGTTTTACTCCTGAAAAGTATTTCTTGATATCCTGCCTTTTTAGTCCAAAATTTGGGGCTATAACGGTTATTTTGAACTTCTTTTTAAGCTCTGGAATAACCTCTTTTAAAAATATGGCAATCCCATCATGTCGTGGTATGAAATTATCCGCAGCTATTAGTAATTTTTTCATAATTTCACTCCATTTTCATTCTGTAAAAAACTTCCGCATATTTTTTCCTTATTCTCCACCCATTCACCCTTGCTCTTATGTAAGTTGCCCAGCTGAGAAAGAACCAAGCTATCTTTTGGCTTTTGAACTCCTTCAACGCCTGCCACTTTTTTTGAAATTCCTTACTCACATCAACGAACATCTTTCCAAGTTTCTTCTCCTTTGATGATTCCGGGCCCCAAATATTTTGGCAAGTGAATAATTTTGTTTTTACTCCTGATTTTTTTAAGCTCTCAACAGTAATTTTAAAAGTTGCCCTGTGGTCAGGATGAATATCCCTCGAGCCGTGTGTGATTATCATTGTTGGCTTGTAATCCTTTATCAACGAAGCTAATCTTTCGCAGACATCTCTCATCTCAGCTTCTTCTAAAAAATGTCCCTCTCTAAGCCCTAAATAGTATGATTTGTCAATTCCAAGCATCTCTTGTGCTTTCTTATCTTCTCTTACCCTTGTCTTTATAACATAATCCTTCTTAGCCAATATTCCTGAGAGCTCACCGTAAGATAATATTACTACTATAACCTTACTTCCTTTCTCCTTAAGCTTAGCAAGAGTCGCACCCGCTCCGAATATTTCATCATCCGGATGGGCACCTATGAACATAACGGTCTCCTTCCCCATAAATATTGCTTTGGCAGTCAATATTTAAATAATTTCACACTTTTTATATGTTTCTACTTGATAATAAATAGAAAAGTTTATAAATAACCTTCTTATAGTTGTGTTTGCGGAATTCTAGTTTGAGTAGTTGAGAGAATAAAAAAACAAAAAATAAATGGAGGTAAAAACCATGAAAAAAATAGTAAGAAGCATTATTGCTCTTGGAACAGGAGCTGCCTTTTTAGGCGCGACCATGGCAGGAGCATTGGCCTACGACTTAAGCCAGTATCCAGCACCATTCGTACAGAATGGACAGTTCAACGGATACATTGTAGTCGGCCAAAATGCAAAAGCATCCGATGTTATCGGAGCAACATCAATAGGAATGGCTTTACAAGCAGCTAATGTAATTGAGAAGCCAATCCAGGGAACAGAACAGACAGTCGTTGAAGGTGGACAGCAAATAGAAACATCAAGTAACAAATTATACTATGGTTACACACTCAGCCATGTTAAAGAGTCATTCACAGACTCTGACTTCCCAAACATGTTGGCTTCAGGAAATTTAGTAGCTGATGATGGAACAGAGTATCCATACAGTGTTGTTATAAAGAACCCTGGATTCGCAGTGAAGTATGGAAAACCAGGAGATGAGACGAACCCTATGGAATATTTAGATACCAGCAGTGGTTCTTATGAAATTGACATAAACTTCAACAAGGTTGTTAATATGTCAAAGTTGACTGGAAAAGAGATTACCCTCTTTGGCAAGACATATACTATTGGATCTGCATCAGAAGTTAATGCAAACAAATTAACCTTGTACAGTGCTTCTGTTGACCAGACATTCCCAGCAGTTGGAACCGATGGACCTGCAACAACAGTTGATGTTGGCGGAAAGAAAGTCAGCATTAAGGTTGAGGGAGTTGCAGTTTCAGGAGGAGTCAACACAGCTGTTATTGATGTCAACGGAGAGTCAAGGACTGTGGAAGTTGAAAAGAGTTACATTATTGGTGGACAGAGAGTTTATGTCAAGGGAATCAATGTTATGCAGATTCCAACAAGTGCGGGTAGTGTAAGGTTGTTTATTGGAAGCAATAAGATTGAGTTTAATTCAGGTGGAACAGTTAAAACAGGAGATTCATTAAAGAACCTTGATGGTGTTGAAGTTATTGGAAACCCTGATTTCAACCAATTGACATCCTTAAAGATTCAAGTGACGCCGAAGAGCTTTGATGACCAAGTTGAATACATAAAAGCAGGGTCTGAGCTTGTTGATCCATTATTTGGAGCATTTAAATATCAGTTCACAGGAGAGACACCAGCTTACACATCTGACAGCAGAGAAAAGATATCTATTACTCCTGATGGATCGAAGAAAATAAAGATTAGCTTTGTTAATAGAGATGGACAAGAAATATCATGGAGTCCTTGGTATTATGATTCAGGATTCCACCTTAGTGTTAGTGGAGACCATCCTGTAATAACTGACTGCCACAACAGTTCATACGTAGTTAATGCAACTACAGATGATTACTTTGTATTAAATGTCAAAGAAGGATACACCCATGTACTTCAGTTGACAAAGATCAGACACGACTCTAGTAATGGATACAACATTGATATTAAGGATGTTGCAACAGGACAGACACAGACATTTACATATGACAGCTCAACAAGAAGTGGCGTCTTAAGATTCGATGGAATAGATGTTCCATTTAATGTGACATCTGGATACGACGCTATCTTCTTGCCTGACTCAACTGAAGGAACATGCAGTCAGACTTTGTACACAAAACAAGGAGCATCAATAGTGCTCGCTACAGATCATGTAACTGTTGGTCAGACAGCTGCGCCATGGAAGACCTACACTTCTGAAGTTTCAACATTATCTGGAGCTGATGGAAACATAGCAATTGGCTTTAGCTGGTCTACAAGCAACAACAAAGTAACTGTTGACCAACCATCTTGGACTACAAATAATATGGAAGAGGTTGGAGACAGCCACGACTACACAGGTGTTACCCACTACGGAACATACATTAAATACAATGACAACAGCTATAAGGTAGAACTCGACTACTACAAAGATGCTACAAAATACAATGTGTTCTTGGCACCAACAGAGGCAGTGACAAAGACAACATCCACAGGATTAGTAACTCAACAAATCAACCCAATCAGCCCAACAGTCGCTGTTTTGGACAGTGAAGTTACTGACCCAATGGAGAAGAACTTGATCGTTGTTGGCGGACCTTGTGTCAACACAGTTGCTGCAACATTGATGGGCAACCCATCTGACTGCACAGCTGGATTTGAAGAGGGCAAAGCAATCATCAAATTGTTCAACCACGACAATGGAAAGGTTGCTTTGTTAGTTGCAGGTTACTCTGCAATGGACACAAGGAGAGCTGCTATGGTGTTAGCTGACTACAAGGATTATGCAAGTAACTTGAAGGGAACAGAAGTTGTTGTTTCCGGAACTGACTTGACAAACATAAACATAGAAGCACCAGCACCAGCTACAAACGAGGGTCAGTAAGTAAAAACTGATTAAATTTTTTCTTTTTTATTTGATTTTATTCTCACTTTTTAAAAACCTTATAAGAAATAAAGATTCACAACTTCTTACTCCAAGTCATAGAACCATACCAAGATGAAAAGATGGAAGTGTTGCTGACATCACTTGAAGAGCGTGTCAAAGTTAAACAAAAGGAGTTGGAACTAAAGGACTCTCAAGTTTAGAAGCTTTGGCAAATAAATATCTTCACGAAAATAATCCTTTGGAAAAGAGGGTACTTTTAATTCTTAATTTCTCCTTGTTTTATTCTCTTTCACATCATCGCAGAGAACATGCCGCCAAGTATCTTTATACTTGCTAAGAACAAGGAGACGCCGATGATAATAAATAATATTATATTCTTCCAGCCAGATTTCAGATTCCCCTTCTGAATCATCGTTATGATCATAGCGGATATGCCGGATGTCATAGCTATGACAAAAATACCAAACTTTTTGAAATCGCTTGGTTTTATTGACTGCTTGCCGAATCCAATACTTATAGTTGTTACGCCTTGGGGCATTTGATTGGCACCTATTTGCGAGCCGATGTTTGTTATGACTTGTAGAAGCTGGTATGATAATCCCATAAGAAAAGGTGCTGCAAAAAGTGTTGAAGCAGATATGAAAATCACATATGTCATGACATTAGCGGCCATCTCCTTTCTGAGAATCTGAGTGTCCTTTATGTTGTCCGCTATGTTGTTGAGCAAACTGCCTATTTCTCCGCCCGCTTTCATTCCTTCTATGAGTAAACTTATTGATTCCTTCAAAAGTTTTGAGTTGTACTTATCTGCGAATTCTGTGAGGGCTTTCTCCAACGGCTCACCTGTAAGAGTTTTTTTCTCAACAAGCTCTATTTCTTTGGCTAAGATTCCAAACCTCGGCCTTATTGCGAACCATAAAGCTTGGTCTATGGGCATTCCTGCTCTTATATTCGCAGATGTGAGTTGTAAAAAATCAACGAGAACAGCTTCTATCTTTTTAGTTCTGTTGAACATTAACATATCAACATAAATGTAGAATCCTGCCCAGAGGAGTAGAAGTATTAGAAGGAGACCCGCTGTTAACATCGTTGCATTTATCAGAATAAGGTGAGTAGTTGAGGTTTTATACATCAATTTAGCGTTTAAGAATATGTCTAAGATAACCGTGATTATTAAGGCCCATTTGAAGATTTTTTTCTTCAGTATTTCTGGCTCAATGTCTATGTTTGCCTTCTTCAAATAATATTTGAGTAAGTTTCTCTTCTTCTGCTCATCCCTCTTATTTATGACACTGAGAACCTTTTTAATCTCTTTCTCCTCATTTATTTTTGTGTTAACCTTACCTGTCTTTCTGTATCCTTCACCTTTTACATCGAGATTCTTCTCAAGTTTCTTCAGAGGTTCTGCTTTATATCTCTTTTTAACACTAGATTTTCCACTCTTAACAGCTTTTTTCCTGCTGTTTTTTTTCTTAACCAAGCGTCCTTTTTTTCGTTTTTTATTTCCCATTTTAAAATTCTACAGCTGGCCTTGAGGATTTTATCATGCTTAAAAAGAGTAATTGTATTATTCCAAGGGCTACTGCCATAACCATTAGCACTGTTAAAGATACTTTTAGACCTAAGAAGGTCGCTATTACTATGAGGAGAGTTATCCCAAGTGTTGGCACTATGACTGCAATTATCATGTAAAACATTGCCAGAGGGTTGAGTTTTTTGCCATATTCTCTCACTTCAATCATCTGCTCTTTGGTTATCTGCTGAACAACGCTGTCCAGAGAAGATGCAATATCCGCTCCTGTTTTTAAAGAGTTGAGAATTTGCCACAGAATTTTTCTGAAATTGTTTGAAGGTGTGGTTTCTATTGTCTCACTTATTGCATCTTCTATTGTTGTTCCCATATTAACCTTATCAATGAGTTCTTTGAAATACTTACCAACAGTTTTGAAGTTCTTGGCAACATTGACCATTGAGTTGTATAGTGGAACTCCTGACTTTGCCTCTATTATCATAAACCTGCCTGCAAAGATTATCTCTTTGGCTATTTCATGTTCCTGTTTTCTTATAGCTACTTCAGGAGCATTCATTAGCATTGAGAACACTATGATAAAAAGAAGAAGTGTAGCAGGGAGTATCCAAATTATGTGTATGTGAATATTGAACGCTCTTAAAAAGGAGGTTATAACGAAGAGGAGAACTGCAGAAATCAGGACTGAAGCGGCGAGATTTTGCTTTATGAAATCATAGGGCTTCTTATCTATTCTTGCTTGTAGGAGCTTGAGTTTTAAATCAGGGTACCTTTTTAGCAGGTATTCTATGATCATTTTAACCTCTGCTGAATTTTATCTTCTTTCCCGCGTTGACGAATTTCATAAGGTAATCCTTGTTTGTGTAATACTCAGCCATGACCCTGCCAACATCGTTTATGCTTGATATGTCTTGTTTGACAAGCCACTTCAAAATTTTTGTTTTCTCATCTAAATTCTGGTTTATTTCTCTCTCAGAGAACCCAGTGTAAAGTCCAATTGTGTCAAATAGAGAAACTGACTTGTTTATACGATTTGTTTTATCAGTTCTTATGTCGTATTGAACTAGGTTGTTTGGTCTTGCATCTGGAAGAATCTCAGATATTTGAAAAGTTCTTCTAATCCCTGTTCGTCTATTCCTCCACTGAACAACGATGAGGGATACAGCAGGTATCATTTCCTTCGGAATATTTATGGGGGGATTGGTCAACCTTGTTATTGTTTCGTTTGCATTGTTTGCATGCACAGTTGCATAAACACTATGGCCTGTGTGAATCGCTTCAAACAGGACTTCAGCTTCTTTCTGCCGTCTTATCTCACCAACAATAATCCTGTCAGGCCTCATTCTAAGTGAGTTTACAAGGAGGTCAAGCATGGAGACCTCTCCTTTGCCCTCATTGTTTGGCTGTCTGGTAACCATAGGAACCCAGTGTAAGAAGGAGGGGAGCTGTATTTCTCTTGTGTCCTCAATGCTTATGACTCTCTGGTTTGGTGGGAAGAAGTTTGCTATTGCGTTCAGAGTGGATGTTTTCCCTGCTGCTGTTCCACCAGCTATTAAAATGGAGAGTTCATACTGAACAGCCAGCCAGATGAGAGATGCTGCTTCTGGAGTTATGGTTTTGTGCTCCATCAATCTTGTTATTGTCCATGGCACAGATGAGAACTTTCTGAGTGTTATTGTGTTCCCTCTTGATGATATTGGTTTAAGAGTGGCATTTACCCTGTCTCCGTTTCCGAGATTGGCGTCAAGCAGAGGATTCAGTATGCTTATCTGTTTTCCTATTCTCCTAGCCATTATAGTGGCGTAGTGTTTTATCTGCTCCTCGCTCTTCAAGAATATGTTTGTTTTGAGCCAGCCGTATTTTCTGTGGTAGACCCATGCAGGTTCTTCTGCTGAGTTTATAACAATCTCTTCTAACTGCGGGTCGTCCATTAATATCTCAAAGTCACCGAGGCCTAAACTGTTGTGCACGAGGTATGCTATGAGGTGCTCCTGCACCTCCTCATCAGCTTCTGGAAAATAATCTTTTATTAGAAGTTTAATCGCTTCTTTGAACCTCTCCTCTATTTGCTTAGCTTTCTTTTGGTCGGTTATATCTACAACTCCTAAGTTTATCTTTTTGATAAGCTCTTCTCTTATCTTTTCAAGAACGAGTTGAGTTGTTTTACTGATAGTGAGTATGACAACTTCGTAATGAGGAACATAGTCGTCTGGTTTCTGCACAATATTTATTTTTATTGGAATCTTATCTGATAAGAATTTGTAGCTGTCTAACACCCTTTCCTTTTTGGCTTCTGCCATTTTTCACCTCTTTTTTGTGAGCAAGTTATTCTCAAAGCTTCTTCATGAGCTGTATTAACTTATTGTAATACTGTTTGAACTTGTTGGACTTATCTTCTATCTCCTTGTATTTCTTCTCAAAATCTCTTATACTCTTGCCTATTGGCTTTCCTTCATACTTTAGAACCTTCAGCTTTTTTATGAAGTCCTCAATCTCCTTTTTGAGTTTCTCCTCATCAACTTCTGACTTTGTTAGCAGGGATTCTATCTCATTCTTCTTGTTTAAAAACTCTTTGACCCTTTTAGAAACCTTTGCGTTTATATCTTCGCTACCTTTGGCTTTTTCTTCTATGCCTTTTATTAATTCCTCTTGCTTCTTTGTTAATTCTTCTTCCTTTTTCATGTTTTCTTTAATCAGTTGATTTATGCTCTCCCTTCTGTTTTTGAGGTCTGTTGCAATTCTTATACTTAAGCTTCTTAGACGGTCAATTTCTTTGTTGAGAACTGTATGTTTCTTTTCGTCATCAATTATTCTTTTATTTATTTCATTTGTCTTCTTTCGAATCTCTTCAAGTTTTTGAAGAAGGTTTTTCTCTTCTTCTTGAAGTGTTTTCATCTCTGCATCGGAATTTTTTAAAATCTCTTCTTTCCCTTCAATTTCGTCAACAAGTTTCTCATATTTCTTCGCTTCTGAAAGTATGATTCTATTAACCTTTTCTATTTTCTTTTTGTATTCTTCTTTCTGTTTTTCAAGCTCTTTTTCTCCTTTTCTTTTGAGCTGATTGTACTCATCTATCCTTCTAAGGGCTTCAGATATTTTCTCAGTGTTTTTTCCAAGATACTCCTTTATTTCATTGAACTCTTTTTTGAGCTCTTCAAGCTTTTGCTTTTTGTCTTCAATCTTTATTAAATTCTCTCCTAATTTTTTTATGAGTTCGTCTCTTTTTATCTTAGCTTCCTCACTTTTTGTTTCAATCTTTTTATCATAGTCCTCACTTATTTCAAGAATTTCATCTCTTAAAGAGTATTCCTTTTTTATCAGACCTTCATCCTCAAGAAAATCCGCCCAGTCCTTTATGGTATCTTTGCTGACTGAGAGCTCCCTTGCCGCTTTGCTGACACTTATCTTCTTTTTCTCCTTTATGAGCTGTATGAGTTTATCAACATCAGTTTTTAACTCCTTCATCTTTCCACCTTTTTGCTTATTTATCCTGTGTTATGTGTATTTATAAACTTTTTGAACTCAACTGCAATTTTTGCTTATGCCATTTATCTGGTAAATCTTGTCATGATTATATGTTTGGTCTAATCTAAACCAATTTGGTAGGTCTGGGTCAGCTTTTGAATTGTTTACGCATATATCATAAGTGCTTATGTTTGTGAAGTAAATGTAATCCACGACGCTCTTTTGCTTAGGTGTTAACCCCACATCTATCAGCTTTGTAATATTTACTAAGCTCTCAATTCCATTCTTTGATGGGGATAGGTTTCCTTCTAATCTCATTAAGTAGCTTGGGGAATTGTTTGATGCTATGTAGTAACCATTATTCAGCTCAGACAGAAGGCCTGTTGTATTGCCATTATTAACAAATGTTGTGATATTACTCTTCTTTATTTCATTGCTTATTCTGCCGTAAGTGTATATTGTATAGATGGGGTCTTCAAATCCAATTATGCTTATCTGACTGCTGCCCTTTGATGTGTGATTCATATCAACACTTAATTTCTCATCTTTAAGCTCGACCTTTATACTTACATTAATTCTAATTGTCCAAGGAGTGTTTTGCTCAATGGAAATATTCTTTATCTCTACTGTGCAGTTTATTCCTGTTGATGCAACTTCTTTCTCAACTCTTTCAGTCCAGTCATTTAAGCTTGTTTCTTCCATAATGGGTAAAGTGCTGTTGTTGTAGCTTCCATTTGCGATTATCTCTTTGAATGCACCTTTGCTGTTGTTGAAGAACTCTCCTTTTTCATCTATATACTTCTGCATGCTTAGTAGAGTTCTAAAACCAGCTATGTAAATCTCCCTATTCAAATCTTTTTCTATGCTATTCAGTTCATTGTTCATGCTTGTAATTCTATAGGAAATTGTGTTCTCAACACTTTGTTTTTGGTAGTCGTATTGGTATGAGATTATGAGTAAGATTAAGGCACTTAGCAATATTGCGCTTAGTGTGAAGAATATTCCTTTTTTGTTTTTCTTTAATCTCATTTTGATACAGCTATTTTTATTAAGGATGGGCCCCATAAGCTTGGCACATTCTTTATGACAACAAGGTTTATATTAATGCTGCTCTGATTTATTTTGACATTTAGTTTTCCATTCAGGTCAGGGTCTAACTTTGATAGGAGGACACATGTTGCTTTGTTAATTGCGTCATCTGTGTAAGATGTTCCATTGTAAGTGCAAGTTGGCTCAGCTCCATTTGCCTCATACCTGCAGGAGTTTTTTTCACTGTAGTTACTTGGCACTTTTATATTTGTAGAACTTCCATCCTCAAAGGTTATTGTCCAATTGCATCCTTTTGCGTTTGGTTCTACTGTTGAGAAGGTTACAAAGTTCGGCACGAGCAGTGTTACAACAGCTTTGTCATTTTTGTTTCCTCCTCTTGTCTCATTGTCAGTTGCAGTTTTTATAATTACTGAGTTGTTTCCCTCTTGAATTTTCTCTAAGGGCAGGTAAATTTTGAATGGATCGCCAAGTCCAAGGTAGCTGGTGTTGTAATCATCTATGTTGAATATTTCCTTGCTGTTTAGAGTTACATTGCTTGTCCAAAAGTCGCCTGAATATGATGTTACAAATGCACTTATCACTGTGGTGTTGTGTGGCACTGTAAATTGTCCTTCTGTTATGTTATTATTGAACCTGTTTGTTTCTGTTGTTAGGGGAATCTTACCATAAACGAATGGTTTCACATGGGGAGTGTATTCAATTTTTATGTATGAGTTATCGTAGAGGTCTGAGCTTATATTCTCTACTGTGATTCTCTGATTAATGTATGCCGCTGATCTTTCATTGATTGTTTTCGCAATTTCGTCGTAAATGTCGTTCAACCTGTTTGGGTCATTGCTTGCGTAAAAAGTTCCATTGCCGGTCTCAGCAATTTTTTTTAAGGTGTAATTTGCATTTTCGCAATCCTTCACAGGTCCAAAGCCGATTGTGTCAATTGTTGCATTTAAATCATCATGATCTCTTTGAGCAGCATTTATCGATGAGTTTATTGGACCTTCACAGTCTGTTCCTGTGCAGTCAGATGATCCTCCTGAACAATACGAAGAGTAATATTCTTCAGATGTTGAGGTTCCGTAAGGGTCGCAGGTATAGTAACACCACCACCAATGGCAGTATAACAACCTTCTACCGCAACAGTAGTTTGGCAAGCCATCTGTCATTAGGATTATGAACTTTTTTCTTGAAGCGTTGCTGTAAGTTTCCAGAATGTTGTGAGCTTCATTCAACGCACAGCATAAGCAGGTTCCTCCAGACGGATCATCAGGATACGAATTTATATGACTTATGAGTTCTGATTCGTCCTCGCTGTAATAATACTCCGCGTGGTCATTGAAATCTACAAGCCATATTCTGTTGCCGTTTGTTCCATTCATAACTGTGTCTACAAATTGTTTGTCAAGACATTTTGCAACTGAAATCCTCCTTGTGTCATTTGAAAAGAGGTTGGGGTCTGTGCAAGTTCTGGTGACACCTGTTTCATCTGAGTCAAACCTCCAGCTCATACTGCCTGAGAGGTCAGTTATCAACACGATGTCTGCATTATGGCCTAAAACTCTCTCTATTAAGATGCTGTTGTGCCCAATTCTTAAAGGCACAGTTTTATCAGAAATTAAAGTATAATTTATCTTAGTGCTTAAATTTGAGTTGGTTAAATTAATGCTTATATTACCTGTTTCATTATGAGTTGCTCCGTCATAAATAGTGATGTTGCCTAATGTTATAAAGAAGGGATAATTCGTTGTTGCATTTACAAATATGTTCATGGATGTCAAGTTTCCAGGAACATATATGGAGCCATACTTGTTTATTACTCCTTGGACTCCTATGAGGTTTTCTTTTACGCTTGCAGTATCGGTAGATTCATCATATTTGATTGTGCTGTAGTTAAGCAGGGGAGTATCAAAGTTTATTCTAAAATAGCCCCCTCCAATATATGACAAGTTCAATGGCCCTTCAAATACTATCTTCACCTCATTCTCCCCTTCTCTTATTAAAGAGTAGTAAGTGTTATTTATTTGGCATGCAGATACATTGTCAAGTTTGGTGCATTGGGAGTTTGGATATTTCCCTGCTGGGTTTCCATTTATGCTCATTGAGAAATTTAAGGGTGTTTCAACTTCTACTATTACTCTGTTTACCTTTGTGAAGTTTGGCATGTTAATTGTAAAGCTTAAGTTCCCTTCACCTTCTAATCCTCCAAAGAACACATACTTATCAAAGGTCTTTCCGTTTATTGAACTTATTGAAGCCCTTGCAGAGTAGCCAATTATTTCCTTTCCAATCTCAATACCTGAAATTAGTCTTGAATAACTAATTATGTTTTCGCTCTTGTTGGTTGTGTTAAATATTAAGTTGTCATTAAGAAAAACACTTATTTCTGTGTTCTCATCCAAATTATTTGTTATATTCCTTATCAAGTTCCTCGCTTCTTCTCGGTAACCTTTAACATATAAAACACCTATTTCCTCCAATAGGGAATTGTTAAGCTCCTGCTGACTGATTACACTTTCATTTATTAAATTCTTGACATAGGAATTGTTTATCTCTCCTGTTTTTATATTTGACAGAGCATTTAGGAGGTCTTGACTTTCAAACCTTAAATTGCTCACCTCTGGGTTTTGTATGTACATCTTTGAAATTAAGATTAAGGAAGCTACAATTATTGCTGTTCCTATCATTGCGTCTATTGTGAAAAAGATTGCTTTCTTCCTTTCACTCTTGTTTTTTGCCGGCATTTTTAATTGAAAACGATTACTTTTATTTCAGTTAGTGTGTTATTCAGCATGACAATTCTCGTCACTGAAACCTCATTTTTGGTTTCGTAGAGTTCATATTTTGGACTTCCAAAAGTTAGGTTCTTACTCGGAATTTTAATAACAAAGTTGTAATTGCACTTTTCAACTCTTTTAACAGCATTATAATCATTGTTGATAAGATCTATGAACTTGTTAAGCTTTTCATTGTTTACAATATTGCTCTTGTTGCTGTAACATATGCCTAACTCTTTTATCTCACCTGAATAAAGGGCTGTGCTTAGATTTAAATTTGTCCAGTTGTATGGCACCCCGGGACCAATTATCTTTGTTGATAAACTGTCTGCTTCACTGATTAAATATTGTATGCTGTTCTGAGCGTATATCTGTGACCCATATCTAAAAAAAATTGCTAGCCCAGCTATGAAGATTGTCATTGCGATTATTAAATCTAATGAGATCACCTGACCCTTCCTTTTCTTCATTTCCTTTTTCTTCATTTTCTTCAGTTCCTTTATCATTGTTCCTAATTTAATTTAATGGTGTTGTTTATTTTTACTATTGTGTTTTTGCCTTTCTTTGGCTGACCTTCTGTTTTGTATTTCAGCCATTTGTAATAATTTTTACTTTCACAGGTTAGCTCAATAAGCTCATCATTTGTTATATTTATCGTGTAATTTTTTCCTAAAAGGTCCTTTGGCAGATTAAATACTCTTGAGTAATTTCCAATTGAATCTCCTGCATTGTTCACTTCGCTGTATAGTATGTTTAAGATGCTCTCTGCCTCCCAGTTCCGTTGGCTTTCCCTTTCCATATTCATCCGTTTAACTGTTGCTGCAGACAAGGCAGAGAAGAAGACGAAGACCATAAAAAATAGGATAATAAATTCCACACTTATTTGAGACCTTTTCCTTTTGTCCATTGTTTTGTTCCTTTTAACCTGTTATCTTGACATGATCCTCTTTGGCTTCAATTACTATTGTGTGAATTCCTGAATAATTTTTAATACTGCCAGTGAGATTAACCTTTGATAATGCAAAGATGTCGTTTATTCCTGTGTTAGTTTTTAATTTAAAATCTACTTCGTGGTTTCTAATAATTACTGATTCAACTCCTGATGGTATGTAAGCTTTCATAGTTATTTTGGTTGGTGAGCCAAGATAATAAGCCTCTTCTGCCTTATCAACCACTTCATTGGCAACCTTGTTGAGCTGAACACTCTTTACAGAAGTTGTCATTGTGTTTAACTGTTCATAATAGAGGATGCTTAGAGGAATTAATATAGATATCATAAAGCCCATGATTATCATGAACTCCACACTTGCTTGTCCACTCTTTTTCATCTTGGAAATACAATACTCCTCTGTTTTATAATGTTTTTTATCCATTCAATAGGAAAAATTAGAAACCTTTATAAATGGCTTTCCTTACCTTACAACAACCTGTGATTTATGAGAGCTTTGGCTCGAATGAGGGTTTTTGTCTTAGCTCTATTTGCATGCAGGTAAAAACTATGAAAATTTGAAAGGTGAGACCTATGTCAGAAGGATTGTCGGATAAAGCTTTAGAAGCTGTTGAAATTGCCAGAACAACAGGTAAAATAAGAAAGGGAGTAAATGAAGTTACAAAGTCGGTTGAAAGGGGACAGGCGAAGCTCGTTTTAATCGCTCAAGATGTTAGTCCGAAGGAGATTGTTATGCACCTACCGCTTTTGGCGAAGCAGAAGAGGATTCCCCTCGTAGAAGTGCCAAGCAAAGAAGAGCTTGGAGTTGCTGCAGGAATAGGCGTTTCAACCGCGAGCGTTGCAATTGTTAAAGAAGGCGATGCGAAATCGTTAATACTTGAAATTTCTAAGAAGGTCCTGGCTGGACCTGAAAAGGAAGAAAATAAGGAAGCTAAAGAAGATAAAGAGGAAAATAAAAAGGAAGAGAAGGAAGAGACAAAAGAAGAGAAGGCAGAGTAAGGTATGAGGTGTCAAAATGGGTATGAAACGAATGAAAGGAAAAAGGTCAAACAAGGACCAACCTCAAACCGATGTCTCTGGAAATGTTATCACATTTTCGCCGGCGTGGGCTGCGAGAGTCGAAGAGATAATAGGTAGAACAGGAATGCACGGCGAAGTAACCCAAGTAAGATGTAAAATCTTAGAAGGTCAAGATGCAAATAAGATTATCAGAAGAAATGTTGCAGGACCTGTCAGAGTTGGCGATATACTCATGCTTAGAGAGACAGAATTTGAGGCAAGGAGTTTAATACAGAAAAGGAGAAATTAGGTGGTGATGTAAAATGACAAAGTGCAGCTTTTGTGGTAAAACAATAAAACCAGGAACAGGAGTTATGTATGTCAAAACAAACGGCAACATACTCTACTTCTGCTCCAGCAAGTGCTTCAAAAACGCTCTTAAGCTTAAGAGGAAGCCGATAGATGTTAAGTGGACAGAAAAACATAGAAAACTTGCCCTAAAAGCAAGGGCCTCATCAAAGAAAGCAAAATCTAAGAGGTGATAATATGATACAGAGAACACTTGTGCTTTTAAAACCAGATGCTGTCCAACGCCAACTTGTTGGCAGGATTATTGAGAGGTTTGAGTGGGTTGGACTGAAAATTGTTGGTATGAAAATGGTTTGGGCTGATAAGGAGTTTGCGAAGAAGCACTATGCGGAACATGTTGGCAAGCCATTCTACAAATTCTTAGAGGAAATGATAACTGAAGGTCCAGTTGTCGCAATGGTTCTTGAAGGAGTAGATGCAGTTCCTGTTGTTAGAAAAATTGTTGGCTCAACAGAACCAAGCAAGGCCCTTCCAGGAACAATAAGAGGGGATTTTGCAATGCACTCTTATGAGCATGCAGATTCAAAAAAATCCGCTGTTAAGAATCTTGTCCACGCATCGGATAGCGAAGAATCTGCAAAGAGAGAAATCTCAATATGGTTCTCAAGCTCAGAACTATTTGAGTACAGCACCGTCCACGAAAAACATGTTTTTTAGGTGATAATTATGGGAGAAAAAATGGTTGATAAAATTTTAAGGATTATGAAAAACCCTGAACATATTAGAAACATATGCACATCTGCACATATAGACCATGGGAAGACAACCTTCTCAGACAACTTAATCGCAGGAGCTGGAATGATGTCAGAAGCACTTGCAGGAAAACAGCTTGTTCTTGACTTCCATGAGGATGAAGCTCAGAGAGGAATTACAATTGATGCTGCAAACTGCTCTATGGTCCATGAGCTTGATAATCAGGAATACTTAATCAATTTGATTGACACTCCGGGACATGTTGATTTCGGAGGAGATGTTACAAGAGCAATGAGAGCCACAGACGGAACTATTGTTTTGGTGTGCGCAGTTGAGGGCGTCATGCCTCAGACAGAAACCGTTCTCAAGCAGGCGTTGAAGGAGAGAGTCAAGCCAGTTCTTTTCATAAATAAGGTTGATAGATTAATCAAAGAGTTAAAGCTCACACCACAGCAGATGCAGGAGAGATTTGTGAAAATAATCGCTCATGTCAATGAACTCATTTATAAGATAGCAGAGGATGAGTTTAAGAAGAAGTGGCAAGTTAGTGTGGAACAAGGGACAGTTGCATTCGGCTCAGCTTTTCACAACTGGGCGTTGTCATTATCTTACATGAAGAAGACAGGCATTACATTTAAAGATGTTATTGACGCATACAACAATGGGCCCGACGGTTATAAGGAGCTTGCTAAAAAAGCTCCGCTTCACAAAGTTGTTCTTGATATGGTTATAAAGCACTTGCCAAATCCGAAAGAAGCTCAAAAGTATAGGATTCCTAAGATATGGCACGGTGATTTAAATTCAGAGGTTGGAAAGGCACTCATAAACTGCGACCCTAACGGACCTATGAGTTTCGTTGCGACAAAGATAGTTATAGATAAACATGCAGGAGAAGTTGTTGCAGGGAGGCTTTTCTCTGGAACTATGAAGACAGGTATGGAAGTTTATTTGAGCATGGCTAAGAAAAAGGCGAGAGTCCAGCAGATATCAGTTTATAATGGACCTAAAAGAGAAATCATAGATGAAGCGAAAGCAGGAAACATTATAGGTATTATCGGCTTCAAGGATGTTATGGCTGGAGAAACCATAAGCTCTGTGGAGATGGAGCCTTTTGAGGAAATCAAACACATATTTGAGCCAGTGGTTACAAAGGCTATAGAAGCTAAGAAAGCG
>Ga0256842_1000913_pt1 | contig 25416 bp, 20 predicted proteins | sample 4559240metaG_FD_185973 | JGI IMG/M metagenome (GOLD analysis project Ga0256842, IMG submission 185973) | Hydrothermal vent microbial communities from Guaymas Basin, Mexico - 4559-240 | ecosystem: Environmental > Aquatic > Marine > Hydrothermal vents | place: Mexico: Guaymas Basin | collected... | reverse complement strand
GTGGATCTTTAACTCCAGAAATGGTTTTGGGTGTTCTTCTGTAATAGCCATTTGCTCCTGTTTGATGAAATATAAAGTGTTTTCCCATCCCTTACAGTAAAACTTTTGTGAATCTCTTTGAAAAGTTCAGAATTCCACGTAAAAATTAAATATACTCATATTGTTTCATACCTTTTCGGGAACTTTATTCTGAGGTTAATTTTAATCTGTTTTTTTTATGCGAAGATTTCTTCCTCCTGAAACAATTAATGTACACTGTTAAAAAGCCATATTTTTAAAACAATTTTATTTATTCTTAAAAAATTAATAAAAATTGATTTTTCTTTACTTTTTTTTTATTATAGGGATTTATAAAGGAAAAATGGGGAATTAAATGGAAAAAGAAAATAGTAAGAAGGAACTTGAACAATTTGAAAAAACCCTTGCCGAAATTGAGAGGCTCGGGGAAAATGAAAAAACAAGGAAAGAAATTGAAGACCTTAGAAAAAAAATATCTGAACTTAAAAAGAAAATACTTTCGGAATTGACTCCCTGGCAGAGGACAAAGCTTGCAAGACATGAAAATAGACCATACTCTTTGGATTACATAGAAAGATTATTCACAGATTTTGAGGAAATCCATGGAGATAGAAAATATGCAGATGATCCGGCGATAATTGCAGGATTTGGATTTTACAAGGGAATACCCGTAGTGGTTATCGGACAGCAAAAGGGAAGAAATTTAAAAGAAAGACAACATAGGAATTTTGGTATGCCTCAGCCTGAAGGATATAGAAAGGCAATAAGGGTTATGAAAATGGCTGAAAAATTTGGAAAACCAATTTTTACATTTATAGACACGCCCGGTGCATACCCTGGAATAGGAGCAGAAGAGAGGGGACAGGCGGAGGCAATAGCATACAATTTGAGGGAGATGGCAAAGTTAAAAGTTCCCATAATCTCAAATGTGATAGGTGAAGGTGGATCTGGAGGTGCCCTTGGTATAGGGGTTTCAAATAGAATCCTAATGCTTGAAAATGCTATTTACTCAGTAATTTCACCTGAAAGTTGTTCCGCAATACTCTGGAAGGATCAGGAGCATATCAAAGAAGCCGCTGAAAATCTGAAGTTAACATCTAAAGATCTCTTTGAATTTGGAATTGTGGATGAAGTAGTAAAAGAGCCGGAAGGAGGGGCACACAATGACCACGATCTCGCAGCAAAATTTTTAGATGAAGCAATGGAAAGGCATTTAAAGGAACTTATGAAACTATCGGGAGATGAATTGGTGGAAGATAGATATAAGAAATTCAGAAAAATGGGGGTAATTGCAGGTGAATAATCAAAAACTTGCGGAAAAAGGGGTCTTTATTGAGGAAAAATATTGTAAAAAATGTGGTAGGTGTGTGCTTGCCTATCCAGAGATATTTTACTTTGATAAAAATTTTAAAGTTAAGATAAAAGATGGAAAAAATATAAATGGGGAAATAAAAAAAATTTGTCCTCATGGAGCCATTGCCATAAAATGAAGAAATATATTTCCTTTTTAATAATATTAGCACTTACTTTTACGACAAGTATATACCCATTTTTCGGTTTTGAATCGGTTGCGTTTAATGAGAACACATGGGAAAAAATAAAAAATTCCCATGAAAAGGCAAAAAATTCTCTACCTGATCTCTTTAACTATAAACTTGCAAATCTATACCTCGATCTTGGAGAAAGGGAACTTGCTGCAGATGAAGTTTCCTACGCCTTTGAAAAACTCCTATTTTTCGGAGAGGACTACTTTGACACTTACACAAAATATCCAGAAATAGAGGAACTCTTTTCATTTTACAACACACACAAATCCATAATTGACGAATATCTCGACACCCAAGATGATACATACCAGGGAGAAATATCCCCCATTGAGGAAATAGAAAGCGAAAACTTAATGGAAATCAAAATAGATCCTTCAGTAGAAGAAAAATTAAAAGATGATGTAAAAAAGTTGAAATTTGATTTTCCGGTTGTGGTCAATAAAAAGGTATTGAAATGGATGAACTATTTTTTAAATGGAAGGGGTTACAAAAGACTCATAAGGGGACTCAGAAGATTGGGAAAGTATGAAACTATCTTTAGAAATATTTTCAAAGAAATGGGACTTCCTCAAGACTTAATATATTTTGGACTTGTGGAAAGTAACTTCAATCCCCATGCATACTCAAGGGCAAGAGCAAGAGGAATATGGCAGTTTATTAGATTTACAGCAAGAAAATATGGACTCAGGGTAGATTGGTGGGTAGATGAAAGATCAGATCCCATAAAATCAACCTATGCAGCATGTAGATATCTTAAAGACCTCTACAATATGTTTGGAGATTGGTATCTTGTTCTTGCCGCATACAATTCAGGAGAGGGAAGAATTCAGAGACTTGTAAATAGATATGGCACAAATGATTACTGGAAAATCGCAAGGAAATGGAGGCTTCCAAGAGAAACAAGGGATTATGTGCCCCTAATACTTGCCGCAATGATTATTGCTAAAAATCCTGAACTTTTTGGTGTTAAAGTTGATAAATATGATCCATTAAAATACAAAAAAGTAACAATACCGTCGCCCACAGATCTGAGAATAGTTGCAGACCTCTTAAAAATTGATGTGGAGGATCTTAGAGATTACAATCCCCAGTTAAGGAGATTGGTAACTCCACCTGATGTTAAGAGATATACCCTCTATCTTCCTTCCGATTTGAAATCTGAAAAACTTGCAGAATTAAACAATTTACCCAAAAATAAAAGATTAAAATGGGTAAGGCATAAAATAAGAAGAGGTGAAACCCTATCCAAAATAGCAAGAATGTATGGTTCATCAATTTCAGCCATAAGAGATGTAAACAACATAAGAAATGTAAGAAGACTTAGAATTGGAAAGATCTTAATAATTCCCCTAAGCCCCATAGCAAAAAGGTTCAGACCAAAATATAGAGGGAAAAGGTATAAATTAACTGGAAATACCTACAGAGTTAGAAGGGGAGATACCCTCTGGAGCATTGCAAGGGCGTTTGGAGTTGATGTGGAATATCTGAAAAAAGTAAATAATTTAAGGGGAAAAAGGAGAGTTCTTTTAAAACCTGGAATGAAATTAATAATTCCTATAGATGCAAGAAGCAGATATGTAAAAAAATACCACAAAACAAATAAGAAGAAAATATATGCAAAAGAGAGTGGTTCCATTTACATTGTAAAAAGAGGAGATAATCTCTGGAGAATTTCCAGAAAGTTTAATACTACAGTAAATGAAATATGCAGAGCAAACAACATCAGTAAAAGGAAAAAACTTAAACCAGGTATGAAACTCATTATACCCAGAAAGAGGAAATATGCCCTCTTAAAGATTGAAAAAAAATATTTTATTTATAAAGTAAAAAGGGGAGATAATCTCTGGAGAATTTCCAGAAAATTTAATGTCAATATAAAGAAAATTTGTAAAATAAACAATATAACCAAAAACACCAAACTAAAAATAGGAAAACGGTTAAAAATCCCAATAGATTAAAGAAATGAAATTTTCACTGAAAGTTATGTTTATCCCCAAATGCCATATTTAGTTTGAAAACTTATTAAACCCATAATATTTTTTTTCGTATTTTTAATTTTACGAAAAAGGATTGAATATGAGAATTGAACTTCTTAAAGAAATATATAAATCCCACGCAATTTTAGTTTTATTTATTTTTTTATTTCTTCAACCCACATATTCTCAAAATAAAACTAAAACCGAAAAAAAATATAGGGTAAAGTATACAAAAATTCCTCCATCAATTGATGGAGATCTATCAGATCCAGCATGGGAAAACGCTTCACCTGCCTTTCATCTAACCCAACAGGATCCATCATCTGGAGCAAAGGCCACTGAAGAAACAGATGTCATGATAGTTTACAACAATGAAAACATATACTTTGGAATATATTGCCATGATAAATCTCCCGATAAAATTGTTGTTAGAACCATGCAACGCGATGGCCCTTTAGATGAAGATGACGAAATAAGAATATTGCTTGACACCTTCCACGACAAAAGAAATGGATATGTTTTTGAAGTAAATCCAGCAGGTGCAAGGAGAGATGGTCTTGCAAAGGGAGAATACACAGACTATTCATGGGATGGTATATGGTATGCAAAGGCAAGAAAAGTAAATGATGGATGGATAGTTGAAATAAAGATTCCATCCAGAACAATTTCCTTTAAACCTGATCTCGACACATGGGGACTAAATGTTGAGAGAAGGATAAAAAGAAAATTAGAAACTGATAGATGGTCAGGTACACGGGCAGACGCCCACTTTAGCGATCCAGCCGAAGCAGGACTACTTGTTGGTATTGGAAAATTGGTACAGGGTAAAGGGCTCTCAGTAAAACCATATATGAGCATAAAGAGTAATTGGGACAAGGAAAAATCTCCAGATAGGCAAAATTCCCACGATGAGGGATTTGATATCTACAAAAGTTTAACAAGTAATTTAAACGCAGTTTTTACTTATAACACAGACTTTGCTGAAACCGAAGTTGATGCAAGACAGATAAATCTTACGCGTTTCCCTTTATTTTTTCCTGAGAAAAGATCCTTTTTTTTAGAAGGTTCAGGAATTTTTGACTTTGGACTTGGCACAAGAAGAAATTTCATTCCCTTTTTTAGCAGAAGAATTGGACTTGTAAATGGAGAACAGGTCCCCATTAAGGCGGGCGTTAAGTTATGGGGCAGGATGGGAAATACAAATATAGGTATACTTGATGTAAAAACTGATGATTGCGACATTGTTTCCTCTCAAAATCTCTTTGTTACAAGAATAAAGCAAAATATATGGGAGCAGAGTTATATAGGAATGATATTGACAAATGGAGATCCAAAAGGGAAAGAAGATAATACACTTGCAGGGGTCGATTTTACCTATAAAACCACACATTTTAGAGGAGACAAAAATTTCGTAGCAGGTGCATGGTATACTTATTCCAAAAATGAAACAGCAAGTGGTAGCCCAAGTGCATGGGGACTTAAAGTTGATTATCCCAACGATTTCCTGGACGCTTCCCTCACATTTCACTCACTTGGAGAAGGAGTACATCCAGCGCTTGGATTTTTACCCCGCCCGGGGGTTAAATTTCTTTCGTTTGGAGCATCCATTCAGCCAAGACCGAGGAAGTTTGGCATAAGGCAGATGTTTTTTGAAAACTATTTTACATTCTACTGGACTCCAGACTGGCGACTTGAAACGAGAAGATTTTTCTTTGCCCCAATAAATTTAATAACTGAAAGTGGAGAGCACTTTGAAATAAATTATTCCCCACAATATGAGTACTTAGCAAAGCCATTTGAAATTTTTGAAGGAGTTACAATAAAACCGGGTTCCTATAATTTTAACAGATTTAGAGTGGAATTTAACTCAGCAAGTTATAGATGGTGGAAAGTGGATTTTAGAGTGTGGTTTGGGGAATTCTACGATGGAAGGCTCAATCAGTGGGAAACGGGGTTTACTTTTAAGCCAAATGCAAAACTTAAAATAACCACATCACTTGAAAATGACTTTGGAAAACTTTCCGCTGGTAATTTCGTTGAAAGGCTTTTTCAGATGAGAATATCCTATTCCTGGACTCCAGATATCCAGTTTCAAAGTTTTATTCAATATGACAATGTAAGTGAAAATTTTGGCACAAACAACAGATTCAGGTGGACTTTAACACCGGGGACAGACCTATTTATTGTATATAACAGGGGATGGTACCACCTACCAGGTGATTTTTTTTCCATAGTACCTGTAAATGATCAATTTACAATAAAATTTCAATACACCTGGAGGCCCTGATGGGAAAAGGTTATAAATTTAAAAAAGGGGGTTGGGCAAGAAATTTAAGTGGCATTTAAGGGGGCAAGGAAAAGAAAAACTTAAAATTGGCAAGATTTAAAATCTTCTGGCAGAAGCCAATGATTAAAGAAAATCTCTTTTCTTCTCTATAAACCTTTAGGGGGCATTTAGGGGGGGAATGAAAGATGATAAAGAGCGGGGACGGAGCGGGGACAGACCTGAATTTGTAAAAAATTTTAAAAAGTGTCAGACAAGAAAGAGAAAGAAAGTAGGTAAGCAAGAAAGAGTGATGAATGGGAATTGGCATCAGGCTCGCACTAAAAAAGTGAGAGGTTATTTAAGAAACGAGCAGTCTTGAAAGGTGTTTTAATTTTAATGACAAAAATTCAGGGATTTTTTCAAAGAGTCTAAGGTTTTTTTGCTATTTACCATTTTTCTATCCTGAAAGGATATATTAAAAGTTTCGCACAATTAAGTTGACATTATCAAAAATTTCATTTTATGAAATTCTAAAACTCCTGCTGCGGAAAACTTAAGGAATAATAGTCATAAAATTTGTAATATAAAAAGGTATGTTTTCACTTTAAAGAAAATTTTTATCAAAGGGATAGGGAAGTAGTTCCTTCATTTTAAAACTTTTATCCTTCCCTTTTAAATTCATAAGTACTATTTCAATATCTCCACACATATCCCATATCACCTGCCTGCATGCACCACAGGGTGGGGTTAACTCTTCAGTATCAGTTAAAACCAACAACCTTTTAAAGTTTTTATATCCTTCAGATACAGCCTTGAAAATTGCTACCCTTTCAGCACATATGGTAAGTCCGTAGGAACTGTTTTCTATATTGCATCCCCCAAATATTTTTCCATCTTCAGTCAATAATGCAGCACCAACCTTAAACCTGGAAAAAGGAGAAAAACTGTTTTCCCTATATTTCTTTGCAACTTCAAATAATTTTTTATCCATTTTATATCCTTTCAATTATGCCGTTTAAAAGTCTTTCAAACTTATCAGAAATACTATCTGCAACCTCGATTACCTCTTCTTCAGAAAGTCTTTTTTTAAGGATCCCCGCCGCCATATTTGCAGCACAACTTATTCCAAGAATCTTCAAACCAGCATGAGAAGCAACTATTGCTTCTGGAACAGTTGACATACCAACCACATCTGCTCCCAAAATATGGAGCATATTAATTTCAGCAGGTGTTTCATAGGAGGGACCACTCATTGCTGCATAAATACCTTCTCTTAAATCTATACCCCTTCTCTTTGCAACCTCCATGGCAAGTTTTCTCAAATCTAAATCATATACATAGGTCATATCTGGAAATCTTGGACCAAACTCTTCATAATTTTTTCCCCTGAGAGGATTTATCCCCATAAAATTTATGTGATCTCTTATCAATACCAGATCTCCCGGTTTAAGGGATTTGTTAATTGCACCCGAAGAATTTGTAATTATCAAGGTTTTTATCCCAAGGTATATCATTACCCTTACAGGTAAAACCACATCCTCAATGGGATATCCTTCATAATAGTGTACCCTACCCTTCATAATAATTACATCTTTATTAGATAGTTTCCCAAATACAAATTTTCCCTCATGGCCTATAGCAGTTGAAATGGGAAATCCAGGAATTTCACTATATTTTATTTCAATTTTACTATCTATTCCGTCTGCAAATTTTCCAAGTCCAGATCCAAGGATAATCCCAATTTTTGGGGAACCTATACCCCTTTCCCTTAAAAACTTTCCACATTTCTCTATCCTCCCAAAGCCCATATCTCAAACTCCTATCCAAAAAATATTCCTGCAATGGTTGCGGTCATATAGGTAGCCATTGACCCTCCAATTAATGCCCTCAAACCAAGCCGTGCTATATCATGCTTTTTATTCGGTGCAAGGGGACCAATACCACCAATCTGTATGCCAATTGAAGCAATATTTGCAAAACCACACAGGGCATATGAGGCAATAATTTCAGCCTTATCTCCAAGCATATGAACTTTAAGCATTTTCGCAAGTTCTATATAGGCAACGTATTCATTTAAAATTAACTTCTTACCAAATAAACTTCCCACCTTCAAAGATTCAGCCCACGAGGGAACCCCCATAATATAGGCAAGAGGAGCAAATAGATAACCAAAAATCATATCAAGGGTTATCTTTTTATGAAAAATGGGGGTTAAAATAGCTCCTAAAAGTCCATCAGCAAGGGCAATAAAGGCTATAAAGGCCACAAGCATGGCAGCAACATTTATGGCAAGTTGAACCCCTTGAGATGCTCCCTTAGAAGCAGCATCAATAACATTCACCTCTGTCTTTTCCACAATCATCACGACATCTCCAGCAGTTTTGGGCTTTTCAGTCTCTGGAACCAATAACTTTGCCATCATAATTGCTGCAGGAGCAGCCATAACACTTGCTGAAAGCAGATACTTTGCCTTAATACCAAGACTTATATATGCCCCCATAATGGAACCAGAAACGGTTGCCATTCCTCCAACCATTAGACATAGTAGTTCAGAAAAGGTCATTTCCTTTATGTAAGGAGCAATTATCAGGGGTGCTTCCGTCTGTCCCATAAAAACATTTGCAGCAGCCCCAAGGGCCTCAGCACCACTTATCCCCATAAGCCACTTCATAAGTTTTGCCATAAAGTATACAATCTTTTGCATCACCCCAAGATAGTACATCACAGAGAAAAAGGAAGAAATGAAGATGATTATGGGAAGAACCTTAAAAGCAAATATATATCCAGAAAATCCCGGTATAAAACCAATCTTTTGGGCAAGTGGACCAAAAACAAATTCAGAACCCTTATCAGCATATCCTATTAAAATGGTTATTTTACTTGAAATCCACTCAATGGCAGCAATTCCAGGGGGAAATTTTAGAACTAAAAAGGCAAATATCACCTGAAGCCCCACCCCCCAAAAAATAACTTTAAACTTAACCGCCTTACGATTATTTGAAAGTAAATAGGCAACCCCTATCAAAAATAAAAGTCCAATAATACCTATAAATCTATGCATCCTTATCTCCCATTATTTCAAGTAAAATTAAATTTTCCTCAAATTTGCTATCTACCAATTTATAGGACTTATCTAAAAGATCAATAGCCATTTTAACATTACTCTTTTTAGAGTAAAAGACTTTAAACAAATTATCCCCTCTTTTTACCATTTCACCCCTTTTTTTCAATATTTGGATACCAACCGTGTGATCTATTTTTTCTCCCTTTTTAAACCTTCCTCCACCTAAATATTGAAGCGCCCTTCCAATCAGTGAAACATCCTGAAACTTTAAAAATCCTTCTCCAAAAGATTTTACATATAAAAATTTATCTGAAACTTTAATATTTAATGGGAAATTAGCCCCTTGAGATCTAAGATTTTTTAGAAAACACTCATACGCCTTTCCACCATTTAGAGAATCCATTAAAATCTTTTTACCATCTTTCAAACTTTCAGATATTCCTGCAAGAAATAACATGTGGGAGCCCAAGACAAGGGTCAACTCAAGTACATCATTTTTTAAATTCCCCTTTAAAATCTCAATGACCTCTAAGACCTCAAGAGAATTTCCAACAAATTCTCCCAGTGGAAAATCCATATTGGAAATTATACAATTGGTTTTTAAGTTAAATTTCTCAGAGACCTCAATTAATCCCCTGGAAAGAATTTTAGCCTCATTGATATCCTTTAAAAAACCACCACTGCCACACTTAACATCCATAACAAGGGCATCAATCCCCTCTGCAATTTTTTTTGATAGAATACTTGATATTATAAGTGGCATAGAAGAAACAGTGGAAGTTGCATCTCTGAGTTCGTAAATTTTTCTATCTGCTGGAACTATTTCATCTGTAGTTCCAGAAATAAAATAACCACAATCTCTTAAAGATTTCTCCATCTCTGAAGTTGAAAGATCTACTCTATATCCCTCTATTGACTCAAGTTTGTCAAGGGTACCACCTGTGTGTCCCAAGCCCCTACCACTTATCATGGGCACACAGACACCACAACTTGCAACTAAAGGGGCAAGGAGTATTGAAACCTTATCTCCAACACCTCCAGTACTGTGTTTGTCGACCTTTGGAATACCTATTTCCGGAAAATCCAATGTTATACCTGAATTTAAAAAGGTCTTAGTTAAATAAAAGGTCTCATTAAAATCCATTCCCACAAAATAGATTGCCATTAAAAGGGCAGCCATCTGGTAGTCTGGAATTTCACCCTTAAGGTAGGAATTTATAAAAAAATTTATTTCTTCTTCATTTAAGGGATTATCTTTTTGTTTTTTTTCTATTATTTCAAGGGGATTCATATCAAAAAAAAAGAGGAAAGGTACTCCCTTTCCTCTAAAGTACTTACCAATTAAAATTAACCATTCATTCTTCTCTGGAGATTTCTCATCTTTTTTCTGAGCCTTTTGCGTGCAAGAGCCTCTTTAATTCTACGTTTTTCACCAGGTTTCAGGTAAAAGGAATGTTTCTTTACTTCTTTTATAATGTCTTCCTGCTGGACCTTTCTTTTAAACCTCTTGAGTGCATTTTCAAAGGGTTCATCTTCTCTCACTATAACGTATGCCAAAAAAACCACCTCCATTCAAGATTAAAAAATAAAAGAAAATATATATTTTAAAGGGTTAAATGTCAAGAAAAAAAAGGGAGAAGTTGTTTTATACAACTTCTCCCGAAAAGCAAATTCCACTGAAGACTACTGTCCTACAGGTGTACCATTTGAATATTTAAGAACCATTGTGTCATCAATATAAAATGTTGGGTTTGTTGAGTAATCTGGTGTCGCTGTTGCTGTAAAATGTGCACCTGTTGCAGTAATTGAAAATGTATATCCGTCAAAATGAGCAGGAGAAGCTGTAAATCTATCATCCAAGAAACCTTCACTTACAAGGTCAGCTGCAGATCCATATACACCCTGGTGAGTCAATTTTGATGAATAGGAAACTTCTGCTGATGCGACATTTCTAAGTGTTGCAGCAGCTGATGTTGCCTGAGCAGTCTTTTTTGATTCAAGAAGGCTTGGCACAGCAATGATTACAATGATACCAATGATCACGATAACGATCAAAAGCTCAATGAGTGAAAAACCTTTTTTGTTCATAAAAACCTCCTGATTAAAATTTTATCAAATTAATAATAAGCAAAGTTCATGCCACTATAATATAACACAAACACTAAATTTATTCAAATGAAAAAATACAAAATAACATTTTTTGACAGCAAAATGTCATTTTTTGTCATTGATCTTCAGTTTATCCATTCTATGTCTTAAACTTCTATAACTAATACCTAAAAAATTAGCAGTTTCTATTTGAACCCATCTATTCCTTTTTAAGGCCTCCACAACTATTTCTCTTTCTACCTTTTCAAGAAACTTGTCAAGATTTAAATTCGACAAAACAAATTTTTCAAAATAACTAAATTCACCCTTTTCCTCTTTTTTAACAGGACTTGGATCCAGAAATTTCCTAACTGTTTCCTCCCTTATTTCCTTTTCTGTTTCAAGTACCACAAGCCTCTCAACGAGATTTTCCAGTTGTCTCACATTTCCAGGCCAACTATAACTTTTTAAAATTTCCATTGCCTTATCAGTAAAACCCTTAATATTTTTCCCCACTTTATAGCTAAAGAGTTTTAAAAAGTAATTTGCAAGTTCAGGGATATCTTCCTTCCTTTCCCTTAAAGGAGGAACATTTATGGGAATAACAGCCAATCTATAGTACAAATCTTCCCTGAATTTTCCCTCTTTAATGAGTTTCTCAATATTTTTGTTCGTGGCTGCAATAATCCTTATGTCAATTGGAATCTCTTCTGTGCCCCCAAGTCTTCTTATCTTTTTATTTTGTATAGCACTTAAAAGTTTTACCTGCATGGTGGTCGACATTTCCCCAATTTCATCTAAGAAAAGGGTGCCCTTATTTGCCACCTCAAAAAGACCCTTTTTATTGGTATAGGCCCCGGTAAAAGCCCCTTTCTGATACCCAAAAAGTTCGCTTTCAAGCAGAGTATCAGGAAACGCCCCACAATTAATTGAAACAAAGGGCTGATTCTTTCTCATACTTGCCCTATGAATGGCTCTTGCCACAACTTCTTTCCCGGTGCCACTTTCCCCCGTCAGAAATATTGTTGTATCAGTATTTGCAACGAGACCAATAGTTTTAAATATCTCAATCATAGACTGGGATTTGCCCACAATTCTTGGTGAAACTTCAAATTCCCCATGATCATCCTCAAAAAAATATTTGTCCTTTAAATGTCTAACTGCATTATTTACTATTCTTTTAATATCATTAACATCAAAAGGCTTGGTTATATAATCAAATGCCCCCAATTTGAGGGTCTCTATGGCACTTTCAGCAGAAGCATAAGCAGTTATCAATATAAATATTTCTCTTCTATTATTTTCCTTTAAAAATTTCAAAATATCAATTCCACTGTCTTTTTTCCCAAGTTTTAAATCTGAGATTACAATATCCACAGAATTTTTCTTTAAAAATTCTATTGCCTCCGAATAGGAAAAAGCAGTAAAAACCTCATACTTCTCTTTTTTAAAAATAAGTTCAAGCAATTCACAAACACTCTTCTCATCATCAATTACCAAAATCTTCATGTTTAAACCTTTTTAAAATTTAAAATTACTGTAGTACCCCTATTTTTCTCACTATAGACATCAATTGTGCCACCAAGATTCTTAACAAGATTATAAACTATTGACATACCAAGACCACTACCTCTCTCAAAAAAACTACTATAGGGTTCAAAAATGGAGGACAATTCATCACTGTTCATTCCAATCCCAGTATCCCTGAACTCTATTTTAACAAAATCCCCACCATTCTCAAAATTTATTTCAAGTATACCACCATCTGGCATTGCCTTAAGAGCATTTGTAATTAAATTCCAGTAAATCTGCTTCATCCCATCGGGATCACATTCCAGAAAAATAGATTTTTTTCCGGTTAAAACTATTTTATGCTTTTCACTCTTTTCTCTGCTATTTTCAACTAAAAGAAGAGTTTCTCTTAGTAACTCCACAATATTTACCATCTCCAACTTAAATTTTTTATTCTCAGCAAACTGTAAAAATTTATTCACAATTGAATTTAATCTCTTTGATTCCCTTAAAATTATATTCATTAATTTTCTCTCATCTCCACTTATTTCCACAGATTCACCCAGCACCTGTATTGATCCCATTAAAGAAGCAAGTGGATTTTTTATCTCATGTGCGATGGCAGCAGACAGATTTCCTATTGCAGACATTTTTCTCTGAATTTCAAGTTGTTGCTGCATTTTTCTCAATTCCGTAATATCCTGAAACACAAAAATGTACCCAACAACTTCCCTTTTATCCTTTAATAGAAGTGAAATACTTATGCCCAAAAAAATCTTCTTCCCATTTTTAAAATACTCAATTTCCTCTTTTAAACTCTTAACTTTTCCATTTTTTAATTTTTCAATTTTTTTCACAAGATATTTTCTGTCAAGATTTAACAACTCAATAATATCTCTGCCTGTTAAATCCTCTACCCCAAGTGTCCTTTTCCCAACATCATTTATTTTTACAACTCTAAAATTTCTATCGGTAGTCAATAATCCACTTTGCAAACTTGACAAAATATATTCGTTATACTCTTCCAGATTTCTGATTTTTACAAGTTGCTCAGCAATTCTCTTCTTTGCAACTTTAACCCTTTCGGAAAGAATCCCAGACAAAATCCCAACGAGAGAAAACCCAAGAATATGAACTTCCACACCCAGTAACATATCCTTATTGTCTAAAAAATATGAAAAACCATTTTTAAAAATTGGAACTGAATTCAAACCTATAAAGGAAAAAATTATACCAACCGTAACCAGGATTATTTTTTTTAAATCGTAAAAAAGGGAAGAATACAATATGATGAATATATATAAAAGCGGCATCGTGGGAAAAAATTCCTTTGTTGAATAAACAATCACTGTCACAAGAAAGATATCAAACAAAATGGAAAAAAATACCAATTTTTTTTCACTTAAAATCTCAAAGTATTTTGTCGCAAGCAGGATAAAAATGGAAAACAGATAAGATGAATATATGGTGAGATAAAAGTAAAATGGAATCCCAATGCTACTTAAAGAATCTCTCGTAAGATAAACGGAGGCCCATATAATAGAAACTATAATTGATCTAAAGAGTGAAATATTAAATATTCTTTTGTGAATTTCATTCATATATAGGAAAGAAAGAAGGGAGAAAGGTTTTTCTCCCTCCCAGAGTAATCATTAATGTATTCCCGATTTTGAAAGTTTTGCAATGAGTGAAAACATGGGCATATACATGGCAACAACAATCGAACCTATTGTCACTCCAAGAAAGACAAGTAATAACGGTTCAAGTAAAGACATCAAATTGGCAACAGCCCTGTCAACTTCATCTTCATAAAATTGGGAAACCCTCTCAAGCATGGCATCCAATTCACCTGTCTGCTCTCCCACTCGAACCATCTGAATAACCATGGTTGGAAACATCCCACTTTCTTCCATTGGAGTTGCCATATCCCTACCTTTCTCAATTTCACTTCTAATTTTCATTACCGTCTCTTCAAAAATAACATTTCCTGCTGCTTTTGCCGTAATTTCAAGAGCATCTAAAATTGCAATACCACTTGAAACAAGGGTACTGAGGGTTTTTGTAATCCTTGCAATGGTTATTTTGGCTATTAACATTCCAATAACAGGAATCTTAAGCATTAAATTGTCAAGCACCTTCTTTCCATTTTCGGTTTGATACCACTTTTTAACACCATATATTCCAAGTGCCACAAGAATAACAATCAATAATCCAAAATGTTGCAAAAACTTACTGACGGCAATAACTATTTTTGTGGGAACTGGCAAATCAGCCCCCAATCCTTCAAATAAAGATGCAAAGGTTGGGATAACCTTCCATAACAATATAAAAACAGCAGTAATGGCAACGGAAATAACAACTGCTGGATATATCAATGCAGACTTTATTGAACTTTTTAACTTGACCATCTTTTCCATATATGCCGAAAGTCTCTTCAAAATGACATCAAGAATACCACCAGCTTCACCTGCCCTTATCATATTCACATAGAGGGAATCAAAAACATGGGGATGTTTTTCCATTGCATCAGCAAGGGACATTCCACTTTCCACATCTTTCTGCACATTAAGCAAAATTGCCTGGAATGACTTCTTCTGCTGCTGCATTGCAAGTATTTTCAAACACTGTACAAGGGGTAAACCCGATTCAATCATAACAGAGAACTGTCTGGTAAAGAGTGCAAGATCTCTATCTTTTACTTTCTTTTTAACAGTTGGTAAAACAATTTCCTTTCCCTTTTCCTGAATACTTAAAGGGATAATCTGTTCATTCTTGAGAGCAGTCTCTAAAGCCATTTTATTGGGTGCAAAGCGCTCACCTGTAACAATTTGGTTAGTAACTAAATTTTTTCCTCTAAAAACATAAGTTGGCATAATACTCTCCCAATATTTATATTTTTATTAATTTCATCTTCCCATTGGTCTATGAGGTCTTGGTCTTGGAATAGGACCTCCACCACCTGAGGGCCTTCCCTGACCCACAACCCCAACTCCTCTTCTTATTAAGTCCTGTAATTCATCAGGATTAGGCGACTTTGACATGGCATCCTCAAGGGAAACCTGTTTATTTAAATATAAAGTGGCGAGAGATTGATTAAAAGTCTGCATTCCATGTTTTTCCTGTCCTGTCTGCATGGCTGAATATATCTGGTGAACCTTATCTTCTCTTATCAAATTTCTAATAGCAGATGTGGGAATCATTATCTCCATTGCAAGTACCCTACCCTTACCACTTAATTTTGGCAGTAGAGTCTGACATAAAACACCTTCAAGGACCATCGAAAGCTGAGTCCTAATTTGCTGTTGTTGGTGGGCAGGAAAAACATCAATAATTCTGTTTATAGTACTTATTGCTGTATTTGTATGAAGTGTTGCAAAGGTGAGGTGTCCCGTTTCAGCAACCCTTAAGGCTGCTTCAATTGTTTCAAGGTCTCTCATCTCCCCAATGAGCACAACATCGGGATCCTGTCGCAAAATAACCCTCAGTGCATTTGTAAATGAATGGGTATCACTATTTATCTCCCTCTGGTTTACAAGACAATTTTTATGAGGATGTAAAAACTCTATGGGATCTTCCAGAGTTACAATGTGTTCATGTCTCTCTCTATTGATCTTGTCAATCATAGTAGCAAGAGTTGTAGATTTTCCACTTCCAGTTGGACCAGTAACGAGTACCAAACCCCTTGGTTTTTCACACAATTTGGCAACAACAGGAGGTAGCCCAAGAACTTCAAAACTCTTAATTTCAAATGGAATTAATCTGAATACTGCAGCAATGGCACCTCTTTGATAGAAAATATTACCCCTAAAACGGGATACATCTTTAATTCCAAAGGAAAAATCAAGTTCCAGATTTTCTTCCAACCTGTGTTTCTGGGAATCGGTTAAAACACTATAAGCAAGTCTTTTGGTTTCAGCGGCTGTTAAAGGGGGTAAATCAAGAGGCCTCAATTTCCCATCTATTCTAACAGTTGGAGGAGCATTAGTGGTTATATGTAAATCACTACCTCCAAGTTCCTTTAACTTTCTCAAAAGATCAGGTAAAGTTACATGGGCCATAATAACAAAACTCCTCTCTTTCTATTTAGTATAACATTATTTCAAAGAAAATCAATATTAATCTTTTACAGTTTCCCTTAGAACCTCTTCTATTGTGGTAACACCATTTTTAATTTTAATGAGCCCACTCCTCCTTAAAGTTATCATGCCCTGCTCAATTGCCTTTCTTTTAAGTTCCCTTGCAGAAGCCCCTATTAAAATCATTTCTGAAATTTCTTCAGTTATTGGCATAACCTCAAAAAGTCCTACCCTACCCTTATACCCTGTCCCTCCACATACATCACAACCTTCACCTTTGTAAACCACAAGATCCTCAGCTTCTTCAGGGGTAAAACCAATATCAACTAAGGCTTTTTTGGGAACTTTGTCCTCTACTTTACAATTTGAACAAACTCTTCTTACAAGCCTCTGAGCACAAATTAAAAGCAAAGAATTTGCAACCAAAAAGGGCTCTATTCCCATATTTAAAAGTCTGTTTATTGTAGAAGGGGCATCGTTGGTATGAAGTGTACTTAACACAAGATGTCCTGTAAGTGCTGCTTTAATTGCTATTTCAGCTGTTTCAAAATCTCTAATCTCCCCAACCAGGATTATATTTGGGTCCTGCCTTAAAAATGAACGAAGGGCAGCAGCAAAGGTCAAACCAATTTGCTCATGTATTTGTACCTGATTGACACCACTTAAATTAAATTCAACTGGATCTTCAGCCGTCATTATATTAACTTCAGGTTTATTTAACTGACTGATTGCAGAATAGAGAGTATTAGTTTTACCACTACCAGTTGGACCTGTAACCAAAACCATACCATAAGGTTTCGCTATAGCCTCTTGCAAATTTTTAAGAGAACTTGGTTCAAGTCCCAACTTAGTCATATCAAGCATTAAATTTTCTTTATCAAGGAGCCTCAGAACTATCTTTTCACCAAAGAGTGTGGGAAGTACAGATACACGAAAATCTATCTCCTTCCTTTTGCCATCCACCTTTGTTTTTATTTTAATTCTTCCATCCTGAGGTAGTCTTTTCTCAGCTATATCCAGTTTTGACATAATTTTAATACGAGAAGTAAGGGCATCTTTCAATTTCAACGGTGGACTCATAACATTTCTTAAAATTCCATCTATTCTATACCTAACCCTCAACTCTTTTTCATAGGGTTCTATATGTATATCACTTGCTTTCTTTTTAATGGCATCAAATAAGATCAAGTTAACAAGTTTTACAATGGGAGCCTCGGCACTTGACTGTTTTAACTCATCAACATCCATTTCCTCTTCTTCTTCTTCAACTTCAAGGTCAAATTCATCTCTCTTTTCTTCAATACCAATTTCATCATACACTTTCTTCAACTCAATGGATTGGGGGGTACCATAATATTTTTCAATGGCGCGCATAATTGCACCTTCAGAAGCAATCACCGGCTCAATATTAAACCCAGTCATAAATTTAATGTCATCCAGAACAAAAATATTGGAAGGATCCGTTGTGGCAATTGTAAGGGTTGACCCAACCCTACTAAGGGGTATAATTTGATATTTTTGAGCAGTTTCAAGGGGAATAATCTTTATAACATCCGGATCAATTTCAAAAAAATCAAGATTAATTGCAGGAACTCCATATTGTTCCGAAAGAACGTTGGTAATGTCATCTTCTGTAATATAACCCAATTTAACAAGAATTGAACCTATCTTACCACCATATTTTTTTTGATATTCAAGAGCTTCATTTAATTGATCAACTGTGATGTAATTTTTTTCAAGCAAGATATCACCAATTTTTGAGGCCATTTAAACCACCTTCAAAAAAACTTTATTTTATCCTAAAAAAACAACATAAAAATGTCAAGTATTTATAACAACAACCATAAAAAAATAGGAAAAAATAAGTATTGAAAAAAAAATTTTTATTGATAACATTTTCCATGGGAGGAGTGCCGGAGTGGTCGTAACGGGACCGACTCGAAATCGGTTTACTCCATTTAAGGGGTACGTGGGTTCGAATCCCACCTCCTCCGCCATAATCAATTTCATTTGACCATCTTATTTAAAAACACTTTTTCATTCGCCTTTTTTATCGTTTCATCGAAGGAAATCTCTTTAAATGGTGAAATTCCAGAGGATATGCCCACTGGAAATCCCATCTCGTTTTTTTAACAACTGTCGCAATTTCCCAACTCTATTAATTAAAATCTCTCTCTTAAAGGTTGTAATTACTAAGAATTCACCTCAACCATATCTAAATATTCCATCTTCAAGCCTGAAAAACCTTTAGGAGTTAAATATTTACCAAATAAGAGTTTTTAAAATAATCTAAAAAAAGGAGTTTTTTCAATTTTTTTCAATTTTGCCTGATACCTTCAGAAGGCTTTATATTACCATATTTGAGTTTCTTTTCTTACTTGCCAACACTAAAAGCCCTCAGAAGGTTTATAGGAGAATGGAAAAGGAAGATGCTTAATCATTGGTATTTTCCAGAAAAGTTTATTTTTGCCAGATTTTTAATTTTTCCCCTTACTTGCTTACCCTAAAAACCTTGAAAAAATTTATGAGAACAAATGGTGCCAGACAAAAAAGAAAAAATTCTTCTCTTTTTCTCTATAAACACATGGTGGAAATCGTGTGGGGGAATTTTTGCTTGGCGCTTTTCAGCCTGACATTTTTCCCAAATCTCAAATCTCAATTCCAAAATCTCAAATCGTGCCTGACACTTTTTCACTTTTTTAATTTTCCCAAAAATTTTCCCAAAAATTTTTTTATTGCTATATTTTAATTTTTTTCCTATTTGCCTACCCTAAATGCCACTTAAATTCCTTGCCTGACACCTTTCTTAATATCTTTTTCAGGTCTGTCTCCAATTCATTAATCTATATCCAAATTCAAATCTTGCCTGATGCTAAATTTTAAATTTTCAATTCTTTTCATCTCTTTTATAAATCCATGGTTGGATTGTGTGGATGTTATTTTAACCAGTTTATTTCAGCCTGACACTATTAATTTTGATTTCCCCTGGCACCTTTTTCAATTTTCGCTGCGAAATTTGAAGTGGAAGTTAGTGAATAAATATTTTCTCTGTTATAATCTCTCAGATTCAAAATTTATGGTATGTCTCAACTTTATATATTTCTCTTTCAAATGAGATAGGCATATTATTCTCTTCTCTTTCACACTTTACCAGATATTACAACAAAATTCCCAACTTTAAATTGATTTTTCAAATAAAAATTGATTCAATATCGCTTAATACAGAATTAAAGATAAAAAATAATGAAAAAAAGAATTTATCTTTTTTTATTTTTTTTGGCTTTAATGAGCAATCTTTTCTTCTCAAAAACCCTGTTAAAACTAAAAAATGGAGATATAATCAGTGGCAAAACAATTTCCATTGACAAAAACAAAATAGAAATTCTAAACACCTATCTGGGAAAAATAAAACTATCATTATCTTCTATTAAAAAAGGAACAATTAATGAATCAATCCTCTTTATGGATAAAAAATTCAATAAATTGATAATAGAAAATGGAGAAATTTTAACGGATGTAAAAGATAAAAAGAATAAATTCAGTCTAAATTTTGGATATACAGCTACAAGTGCAACAGTTTCCTCAAAAGATACCTTTTTAAAGTATAAATTTGAAAGAAAAATAAGAGAAACCGAAAAAATTCAATTTGGAGGTTATATAATTTACAAAGAAAGCGGAGATAAACTTGCAAATCAGGAAACAGTTAATGAGTTTATATATTCCAGAAGGATCTCTAAAAAATTAGACTTTTTATCGTCAACAACTGTTGAATACAACAAAGTGCAACAGATTCTTTATAGGGGAAATTATGAATTTGCACTGGGTATTCATTTTATTGATGGAAAAAAATTAAATTTAAATGTAAATGCAGGATTCGGTGTTTTAAATGAAATTCTTAAACACGACCAAAAAAATATCTCATCCATTTTTGGCTCATGTGAAAATCTCTCTGCTCGGGTGGGAAACTTCCTAAATATAATTCAAAAACTTAAGTTTATTCAGCATATGGAAGATAGAGAAAACTTTCTCATGAATTTTGAACTCGACTTAAAAACTCCCCTTACTAAAAATTTATCCCTTTTATTTGGAATAATTAACAGATATAATAACAAACCTCAACCAGGGGTAAGTAAAAATGAATTTACAACCATAACCGGTTTAAATTTAGAATTTTGAGGAAAAAATGAGCCATAAAAAAATTCTACTTTTTTTATTTATCTTTTCACTTTTAGCAGCATATACCTTCTCCAAAGAGGAAGAAAAAGTAGTTCGAAGATTGCCACTGAATGGAAAGCAAATGGTTATAAAATCTCTGATTCAAAAAAAAGAGGGAAGCAACCTGATAGCAGAGGGAAAAGTAGAGATTTATTATGAAGGATATATATTTAAGGGAGATTTTATTTCTTTTAACACAAAGACTAATGAAATTAATGGGAAAGGACACATTAGTTTTCAAAAAGATAAACTCTTTTTCAGATGTGAAAAATTTAATTTCAACACAAAAACGGAAACCGGAACTTTTTTCAAAGTTGCTGGAAATACCGACAATTTTGTATATTTGAAAGCAAAAAAAATAAAAAAGATTGATAAAAAAACCTTCACAGTAAAAAAAGGAATACTCTCTACCTGCCCAGATTGCCTCACAAAAACGCCTTACTGGAGTTTAAATGCAACCAGTGCAAAAATTGTTAAAGGTTCTTCCATTACAAGCACAAATTCCACCTTCAGATTGTTTGGTATTCCATTTTTCTACCTTCCCTGGATAAAACTTCCCATCTTAAAAAAGGAGAGAAAAAGTGGTTTTCTAATCCCATCGACAGGCAGTTCTAACATAAAGGGAAGAAAAATTTCAGACACCTTTTATTTGACACTTGGCAGAAGTGGTGATTTATTTCTAACTGGAAACTACTATTCAAAAAGGGGCTGGGGTATTGGAACCCATTTTAGAAGACTTTTTTCTGATATTTCATATGTAGATTTCAAGAGTTTCTCTGTACACGACAGAAAGGGAGATGGCGGAAGTGCAATAAATATCAACTCATTTTTCCACTTTGGAAGGGGTTTCAAGATCATAGTAAGTGCAAATTTAATCACGAACATAAACTTTAGAAGGATATACAGTGAAAACTTTTTTAATGCCATAAGACCTGATGAAAATCTACTTATATATATTGAAAAAAGTGGAAATTATTATTTTCTCTCTTCGCGCATAGAAAGAAATCAATTCTACCTACCAGAAACAAGTATAATACTTAGAAAAAACCCATCATTTAATCTGGATATTACAGGATTTCCAATAATCAACAATTCCCTATATCTCTTTTCAGAAAGTTCCCTCTCCCTTTGTTTTAAAAGTGTAAACAACTGGGGCGGAGATAATGAATCTTTTAGGACTCCAAGCTCCACAAACAGGCTAAATTTAAATTATTATTTTGAATACCCAGTAAAAATGGGGAATCTACTTACAATTACAATTTCACCAAAACTTAGTCATACATTTTATTCAAAATACAAAGAGGAAAATCTTGCCATAGATGGTTCAATCACAAGAAATTATGGCGAACTGGAAATAAAAGTAAAGGGACCGAAATTTTTCAAGAAATACTCAAGTTTTACCCATACATTAGAAACTTTTGCCAACTATAAATTTATATCAGACATTGACAATATAGATAAAATAATAATCTTTGATCCCGTTGATGCAATAATTGGTACAAATGAAATTACATATGGATTTACAAATAGATTTATTAAAAAGAGCAAAAATGGAATTCCTCGGGAATTCCTTTCAATTTCCATATTCCAGCAATACTTTTTTGACTCAAATTTCAATAACAGGATAAAATCGGGAGTAGCAAATATATATTCAAACTTTCTGGAATTTAGCCCTTTTCCATACATATATGGTCCCAAAAGATTTTCACCAATTGGAATTTATTCAAAATTTTATCCCACAAATTATTTCTCTGCGGACTTTAGAATGGACTATGATACCAAAAGAAACATGGCAAATGACTATGCCTTTGGTGGAACATTTGCAAGAGAAACTTTCTTTTGTTCTGCATCTTTTTTGAGAATAAAAAATCCAATAAAAGAAGTTGAAACTGAAACATATATGCAAAGTTCATTGGGAATAGGAAACACTCATAAAGGTATTTCACTTGACTTCAATATTTCATACAATTTTGAAGAAAGTAACATAGATAATTACTACATAAAATTTAACTACTTTAAAAAATGTATAGGATTTAGTGTGGAATATATAAACTTTGACATTTATAAAAGAAGAAGTGAAGGAGAACTAAGATTTTCTTTGTATTTAAAGGGTTTTGCAACAATTGGAAAAATAAGAAACTATGGAAGAAGATTCTACTAAAAAATCAGTTATTATCTCTCTTGGAACAAATCTGGGCAACAGACTGGAAAATATCCTGAAAACCATTGAAAAAATAAAATCGTATGGTATTTCCATAGTGAAAATTTCATCCATTTATGAAACCGATCCGGTAGATACAGTAGAAAATTTAAAATTTTTTAACTGTGTAATTGAAATAAAAACCACATACACACCACAAAAACTCCTTGAAATTTTCCTAAATATCGAGAAAGAAATGGGAAGAGTGAGAACACATAAAAATTCCCCAAGAGAAATAGATATTGATATATTGTTTTATGAAGGGCTAATTTTAAACACAGAAAAATTAACCATACCTCATCCAAGATTGCATTTAAGAAAATTTGTACTGAAACCACTCTACGAAATTACGCCTGAATTTACTCACCCAATTCTAAAATTAAAAATAAGTGAAATCTTAAATAAATGTGACAACTCATTCAAAGTACAAAAAAAAATAGAGGCAAAGGAATTCATGAAATATCTAAAATAGCAAAACAATAATTTTTTCTTGTTTATTGAAATAGTGATAAAGCAGATACTTAAACTTAGTCAATTCTTTTTATTACAAGAACCTCAGGGTTACTGGTGTAGATATAAAAATTCGTAGGGTTTTTACCTATATCCGCCAATATTTGGCAGTTTTTCTTCATTTTACCAATTATCATCTTTTTTTGTTTTAACTTTTTAAATGGACTCATTTTTTTAATATTGACATAATAACAGGTCATCTTTGACGGTATAACATAAACAACATTTTTTACTTTAAATTTCTTAACATATATTTCTTTTAAAGGAATAACTTTATACTTTATTTTCAATCTCCTTAAATCATTTCTATGAACCCTCAGTTCCTTTGCAAATATAACTAAATCAATATCTCTTTTTCTATTCAATATATCAACTACCCTTGTTCTTGAATCTTTAAAATTATATACCTTTATGGCACGTTTTACTTCTGAAACCGTTTTTGGAATAAAAATTACCAATACCAACAAAATTACAATAAATAAAGATATCTCTTTCCTTTTTATTTTTAACTTTTCTAAAGCAAATTTTAGAAAACCCAACAAATTTTGAATACCTAAACCAAATAAAATTGCAATGAAAAAATAAATTAAAAGAAAGTTCCTATGAAATATTTCTTTCGTACTTCCCATATAGTAAAAATAAAAAACAGGCAATATAAAAGCAAATCTCAATAAGCCATTTCCCTTTTTTAATAAAGAAAATATACCAATTATTACAAATAAAGTACTTACTTTCCCAATGTTTAAGTAAAACTTCCCAATTTGAAACAACATATTTGGAATCCCACTATTAATAAAAAAACCTTTTTGTCCTGTAGCTTTATATAATCTTATTTCATAACCTACATCTTTAAGAAACTTAGGCAAATCCAATAGAGAAAATGGCATAATAACTAAGAATGTAATTAAAGGTATCAAAAAAATAGAAAAAAAGGTGATCTTCCTTATTTTAAAGCCCTTTTTCAAATATACCCACAATAAGGCTGATATTGGTAATACTATACAAATAACTTCATTATATTTTGTTGTAGCACCTATTCCTACAAATAGTAAACTTAAGTAAAAAAATTTTACATCTAATGTTTCAACAAATAAAACAGAATAATAAGTTACAAGTAGTGAAAAAAACGCCATAGGAATATCATTTATTACCCATGCTGAAAAATCAATATTAACACCCAAAATTACTATAAAATACATTGATATAAAAGCTACCCATTTATCCTTTGTTACCAACTTTACAAGTTTATATAAATAAACTATTGATAGTATGGAAAAAAACACTGTTAGAACTCTATTCCAGTGGTAAAACTCTGGATGCGATATAGTCCAGCGCCAGTGTGTATCCGTGAAAATTTTTATATCATTAGGAGATGTTAAAGTGTTATAAGGTTGAGACATTAAAAATAGATAGTGAATTACATCCACAATTAAATTTAAATAAATCATCAAAGAACCATAAATAAAGAAATGAGGATTGAAATCCCCCGTTTTCATTATTTTAATTGCATTACTTGCAACCTGATATTCATCCCAGTAATAAGTATAAGGAAGGCCCAAATTAGTGCGAACATATCTTAAAACAAAAGCAAATACTATTACTAATCCTAAAAGCAAATTAAAATAGTTAGACTTAAACCATTTCTTGAAATTTTCTAAAACAACTCTAAACATATTAAAAAATTATCAAAATGTAGTGTTTTTGTCAATAATAAAGCAAATTATACAACTTATTTCCTGTCGGCTAATACGAAATTTACATTTTATTTTCTTCTATTTTACACCACTTAGATAATGCCAAGTTAATTATATAAGGCTTTTTGATATCTCCTTTTAGAAGTAAAAAGGCAAGTAGCAGAAGAAAACCTTAAATTTCTTGAGGAAAGTCTTGAATTTTTTTCTTTAAAAAACAGACACAAAACTTTTCAGCACTTTCCTCGTTTTG